>JACKZZ010006415.1_pt1 | contig 23429 bp, 17 predicted proteins | sample 8027871 | NCBI WGS metagenome assembly JACKZZ01 (sample SAMN15724774, study PRJNA655200) | protist metagenome | isolation source: fluorescence activated cell sorting (FACS) single amplified genomes of... | place: USA: West Boothbay Harbor, Gulf of Maine | collected 2000-07-19 | reverse complement strand
GGGGCAGCAGGTAGTTGTAACCCGGCCAAAGCCGACGCTGCAGATCATCACGTCCGATGACGAGCTGCACCGAAGTAGAGAAAAGAAAAAGCCCCTCGCCGCCAGAATGCGAGAGCAGCAAATAACCGGTCCTGATGGGCAACCGCTGCAGCCCCTTTCCGCGACGGGGACGGATCAAGCGAGGACAGGGAACAAGTCAGTTCTCCCTCTTTCCACTACCTCTGTCGTTACGGCGATCGCGCCGGCGTCGGATTCCGATCCGGATATTGCGGTGAGGTTCGGCGTGGTTGAGGAAACTGAAGTGGAGTCCGTGAAGAGGAGAAAGCAGAAATACTACCAAGCTGACCACGATTATGAGCAGCAGACTAGCAGTTTTTCAGGCGCAACATCCCCGTCTGGAGGCCGGAACCGGAAAAGCCATCTCGGAACTACCGGAAGAGCAAACCGTGAGGGGCAGCATCGGGCAGAGGTGGAGAACAGCAACAGTGCTAGTCCCGCGGATCCGGACCCGGGAAGCGTTATACCGATAATTCCGCTTGGTATGATGCCTGGTTTTGCGGAAGATGCTGGGTCTCTTGACGAAGTAGATCCGGGGTTGGACACTGCAGCCATTCCGCTCATTGCAGTGCCAGTGACTGAAAATGGAGTCGCAAACGGTTTGGCGGAAGTGGAAACTGCAGCGATTCCGCTCCCCCCTACTGTGGACGAGGGTCAGGATGCTGATCCAGGTGTCAACACAGCTGCCACAACTTTTATTCCCGTCATGGTCGGAGGAGCAGAAGATGTTGGTCAGCACCTTCCAGATGAACAGACTGGTGACCCCACAGACACTGCTACTATTCAGGTTCGCAGTGAATCTAAAACGTCAGCGACGGAAACCACAAAAGATGTTCACGGCGCTGGAGGCATAGGGAACTACGAAGAAACAGCGGTACCTGTTGATTCCGCCAACGTAGGCGTAGCTGCAGCCGAGAGTGGCGAGGCACACGGCGTCACCTCGACACCAGCCGAAGCAGGAGAAGGACCACGACAAACACAAGACCAAACTCTCCCTGCAGCTTCCGAAGGCGCCCACAAAGAGGACGAAACGACCCTGGATCCGAAAGAGTTGAAGAAACGAAAAAGAGCTGCCGCGAAAAAGAAGCGCGAGGCGGAGAAGAAAAAACAGGAGGAGATCCGCCGGCATAAGGAGGCGGAGGAGGCGACGAGGCTGATTTTGGGTGCGAACTTATTGGAGATCATCAAGGAAACCAAACGGAAAAACGATGAAATTCAAACTGCCATGGACAACGCGATGAAACAGAAGAAAGCCGATTTCTCCTTCGAGCCTTTTGTGCTCGCGGAGAGCGAAAAGGCCTGGGTCGCGGAGTTGCGACACCTAGCGGAGGCAGCGAAGAGATTTCACATGCTAGACCAGCTGAGCAGAGGTAAAGCGAAGATGCAACGATCACCGGCTGGCTCAGTAGCTTCGAAATCGCCAAGAAGTGCGACAGGGAAGCAGGATAAAGACCAGAGTGAAGATCAACAAGTTCAAGTATCAGCTGCCGCAAAGGACGATGCATTCAAACCGCCCAGCGACGTGTCCGCGCGCCTGAAGGAGTTGGACCAAAAACTTGGCGTAAAAGACCCTGACGCACCGGACAAGGGAGCTGAAGAACTGTCCGCGGAGTTGAGTACTTCTTTCCAGGGCAAGCTCGTCACGATTCAATTGGAGGAGCAGGAACGGGTGAGGAAGGAAAAAGAGGAGAAAGAACGGCTGGAGTTGGAAGAGAAGCAAAGACTCGAAGCGCTTTTAGCGGAAGATGCAAATGCAGGAGAGGAAGGTGAGCTGCAAACCAGCGGTCTCGTCGTGGTCACGGCGGACGACGTGCAGAAAAAAATCCCTTTTGTCGCGGAAACGACTGAAGAACAAGCAGGGGCCCATCCTACCGGTTCCGTCCGGTCCGAGGGGAAGAAAGACACGGTGACCAGCGGAACGAGCAAACACGACAAATCCACATCCCAGTCCAACGCGTCCTCTTCCCGCTCGGGCGCCTCCACGCCGGAAGAGCTCCGGTCGCCCCGGGAGAAGGAGGAGATCGCTGTGGCGGTCGAGAAAATCATCAACCGCGTGCATCGGCGAGTTTGCGAGAAGATCGAGCAAGAGATCAAGTCGGTCAGCTTAATCAGCGAGAAAATCACAGCTGCAGCAAGTACCGCGTTGAAGTTGCAGCAGTTGATGGACCGGAGAAAAGCGTCGAAAATGAATGCTGCGGACAGCGATAACGACCCAGCCCCCTACAGCGGCCGCGCGGACCGAGCGCCCAGTGAAAAAATCCCGACGTTAGTGGGGTCTTCCGCGGAAGCGTCGTCGGCTTCGAGCCAGCACGGGTCTACCTCGCAGGCTTCGAGCTTCGTGTTTGGGGAAACGGAAGCGCGGGAAAGGTTGAAGGTGAAGATGCTAGAACAACATCAAAGCTCGTCGAGTGGTGCCTCTGAGGATGAAGGTCGAGAGGATGCTTCTGGGTCGGAGAAGAGCGCAGGGAGTGAAGGGGAAGATGATCATGATGGCAAAGAACTACAAGAGGTAGATGAGGAACTCCGTCGCTACACGGAACTAGCTGCACAGAACGAAAACGTTGCAACAACTGGGAACCAAGCAGAGAAAGGTGCAACTTCTGGCCCTTCCGACGAGGACCAATCTCTGCTTCAGCTCCCTTCCCCCCGTTCCATCGTCCTGCGGAACGACCCGCTGCATCTCGGTAATCTCCTCCGCGAAAACCCCGCGCCAGTGTTCTCCGAAGCGTCAACGCCCCAAATCGGCATGCGATCGCCCATCATCCCCGACGATCTCATGACCGCTGCCGCCAGCGAGGTGTTGCGGTTCGCGGGGCAGTGGACCGTGAAGAAGGTGCAGGAAAACGATTTTCTGAAAAGGAAGCTGCTCCACGCGGATTTCGTGAACGAGCTGGGGCAGGAAAGGCGGCAGTTGGAAAAGCAGAGGAAGGAGAGAAAGCGGTTGATGAATGACTCCGATCACATGGCGAATGAGGTGGCGGCGAGACTACTTGGGAATAACAACGAGGACCAGGAGGTGGAGCAAGCGAGAGAGGAACAGAGGCAAGCTTTGCAGGATAAGTGGATGAGGAACGATGGTGTAGGTGCTGCTGATGAGAACCAGCAAGACGCGGATGGAGCAGGAGCAACTACCGACGGCGGACGATTGCCGGAGGACGGGGAAACGGAACCGGTAAGTCAACAAATAAACCCTTTCTCCGCGAAAGCGAGAAGTTTGAGTTCAAAATACACGGACAAGTCGGATGAAGCCAAGCAGAAGATTTTGGATGAGGAAAGAGAATTGCTCTATGTGAACAACTCCGTGAAGATGTTGGTCGCGCAGATCATCGGCAAAGCCGAGGCGACAGTGTCGCTGAAAATCAAGGTTGAGCAAAAGGACAAGAGGAAGGAATGGGTAGAACAGTGGCTGGAACGGCACGAGCAGAAGTTCGCGTTTTTGCGGGAAGCGGCCAAGAAAGAGTGTCAAATTGGAGGTGGTGGCGGTGGGGCGAATATGGAAAGGGAGGAAGGAGAAGATGCTGGAGTTGGTGTGCAGCAAGCCGCAAATGCACAAGAACAAGATCCGCTGCTGCAAGCAAAAGAAGAAGAACGATCACGCCACGCGATGGCCAATACGAACAAGCCGGATCCGATCCAGAAATCTCCCAATCTCCGTACCGCGGCAGACCTGCACGCCCGGCAGAGAGGCGGTATTCTCCGGAACGAGACGCCGTTTCAAGAGCTGGTGCCGACGAGACAGATGGTAAATCGCTTGGAATCAGAGGTGCAGAGGTACTTGCCGAGTGAAGAAAAGAAAGCAACGCAGGCTCACCTTGCCGACAATTTTTACCCGAGGAGTCCAAGTCCGCAAGCACAGCGGCTGTTGGCAAGAAGACAGGTGAAATGGGATGAGAAAACGGGCAGAAAAGTGGTGAGAAACGATTTTTCCTCGGCTTCACCGACGAGAAAAAACGAGAATTTGAATTCCAGTGCCTCTCGTCGACAATTGCCGCGGATTCCGGCGCCGGAATCGCGGCGAACTGACCCAGCGGTCGTTGAGGAGCTGCTGTTGCGAGAGCATCCTCGGAAAAACACGATCATCGACATGTCGACGGCTGACAGTGACCGGGCGCTTTTTGCAGGAACGGACAACGTGGACTTCAAGAACGTCAATGCGTACTTAGTGGAGGTCGACAATTACGGTGGCGGGACAGATCAACATGTTCCTGCGGGAACGACAAACACCGACCAGCATCCGTTTCACCAGCAAGACAAGTTCCAAAATCGGGACCAGTTCAACAACACGCTAACGCAAATACGGCAGACGATGGAGGATTCCGAGCAAAAGCAATTGGAAAAATCAGGTTTGCTGGAATACCACCGGATTTTACGCAGGAAAGCCGTCGGCGAGTACTCCGAAGACGACTTGATCCACGTTTTCGCGCGCCTGCTGCACGGTGTGTTGAACGTGGCGAAAAATGTTCACGGCGACCATTCAAGTGGTATGAATTCTAATTTTCCCACCTCTGTCCGCAGCAAATCGCTTTCCCCGACGAAGGTTCTCCTAAAACCCAACCCCTACGCCAAGACCGCAACGGAGCGGCGGATGGTGCAGCTGCTGAGCCAGCCGGCGGGGCACCACTTGGAATCGAATGTGACCAGCATGGATCACAAACAGCTGTATGAGCGGAAGAGCAGAGTTTATGAAGATGAGGCGGTGGTGAATCCATTCCCTTCACCTTCTGAACATCTTCACGGTCCACCTCTTCAGAGCCAATTGCAATTGACGAAGCAGCAGATAAGGCTGCAAGAAACCTCCAAAATTCGGTCCACCTCTCCAGCGAAAGCGCAGTCTCTTAGCCCCCTGACCAAGAGGCAGCAGGCCGTGAAATTGCATCAGGGATCGAGCTCCGTTTCTTCCCGGCGAGCTGGCGGCGGCTCGGGACAGAGCAGCGGTTCATCTCTTGGAAGCAAGAAAATGTTCCAGAAAGAACTGGACTTCGCAACAATCGACGAGCAGTTTGATGTGCGGAACGACATTAATTTCGATAGAAATAGCGCAGGCCTTCGCACGACCGACAAAAAAACCGAAAACCTATCCGATTTGCACCGGATTCGGGAGGGGAAATCGCTAGAAGTGGACCTGCACAACGTGACTACCCCGTATGTAGTGACCTTCCACGACCTGCGGCGGTGCGTGCCACGGGAGCTGCTAGAGATTCTGTTGCGGAAGTACGATCCGCACCACTTCGGGGGCGTAACCTGTGCGGAGTTTTTGACCATGGCACAGCTCGCGATGAAGCATGAGGAGACGTGAGTGGAGGTCGTTCTCAGGAGAGCTGAGGCTGACAAGCTGTGGCGCACTCTTATTATGCACGATTCCGTTGCAAGATGAAGCCTGGTATTTACGTCGTCTGCGAAATTAATTGTCATCACCAATGAAGAACCGAATTTGATTCTGAGTGCTGCAAGTATTCGTTGTAGAAGACAAAACAAAAACAAACAACCGCAAGAGTAAGGATGACGAATTGAAAGTGAGAGTCAAGCACTTGTTGCATTTCTTGCACTTTCACGTTGTTCAAAGAACCTCAAAGAAAGAAGATCAATGTGTATATGCGCTGTTCCTCATTCCTGTCCCTGTCAATGTAAGAAAGAGGTTGCTTATCTAGCAGTCGTGCTTTCATTTGTTCCGGACTTTGATCTCGCTGCTCGTTCTATTTTGGCTGCGGTTGTGTTGATGTCGCTACGCTTCCCACATCGGCGTCATCATGGATCCGTCCGATCACTAGATGGTTTAGTATTCCTTGCGCTCGTAAATGAAGTTGTACCGCAAGACTAAGACAACGAAAAAGGAGGAAGTATAGTCATGCCAACTTGATCGACGCTTCAGCGGCTCCTGTGATTCATGAAAACAAACTTCACATCATGGGACACCTATCAGATAGAAACTAGAAATTGAAGAAGGCTGGTCGATGCACCATTCGTAGTTGCGAGCTTTGAGGCTTTTCACGGTGGCAGAAGCTCAATGCAGTGCGCTCGACTACTTCTCTTCTCATCTGCTAGCACAATTATTCGTGATAATCGATCGTAACCCCAAGACAGGATGGAGCGAGTGCAGCAAGGCAGGAGCTGCACCCTCGACGATCTTGCAATTTCGTTTGCAGAACTGGAAGCCAGAGCCTCTGCCTCGATTCAGACCGCCCTGGTGACAGGAGACAATCTTGCTGTCACTGAAGGTCTGAGTCATCAAACGACTGACGCCGCTGGTCTTCGTCATCACTCCAACGCGACTACAGATGAAGCTGAAGTGTACCGGACACGCAAAACCCTGTTGGGTCCATCTGCTGCCTCGATTGACATCGGCGGTAGCAGTCGTGGTGTGAGGCCGGCGCCTGCGAGCTCCTCGGCTTCGAGCTCGAGTTCAGCTTCGTCAAGCAGCTGCAGCTCGTCCGCGACTACGTTTATCGCTGCAAAACAATTCGATTCCTACCCTGCAACGGGAGGAAGCACAGGAATGATCAACAGCAATGTCACCGAGAGTGTATTCGGCAGCTCATCTACTTCTACTTCATCTTTTTCATCGTCCTCAATGTTGACTGCGACTGGCGCAAGAAAAATCGGACACGAGACAAAAGATATTTTTGAGGTAGGAGCGACAAAAAGCTTATTCAGCTTCGATAGCGTAAAAGAGGGGGCCGCAGGGAATGCAATTGTCCTCTCTTCGTCTGATGACGGCACTCGCGGCTGCGGTGCCACCGGCAAAGAAACCGGAGATGAACACACGCCGCTTGCTGCAGCTGCAGACTTCGCATCTTCAACGCGGAGCTCCAAAGATCTGCCACGTGCCTACGTGAAGCAGGACAGCACACGTGCGAACAACGACGTGTTTGACCAGGAGACGCTCCTTTGCGGAGAGCTTGAACAGCAACGAACGGCTCAACGCGCCGTGTGCGGCCCTTGGACAGCGACTGCGGTTTTTGCGGACCCCGATTTGCAGGCGAAAGGCGACACGAGTGTCGAAACTGGAAAGCACAAAATGGGGGGCTACGTTCGGAGCACACTGAGGCGATTTTCGTTTTCTCCCGAAGCCATGCAGTTTTTTTGGAACCCCCACCGGTTGGACGTCGGCTTTGAAACCGAGTACCGTGGCCGTGATGGATCATATTACCAGAATCGCTTCTACGACCTGGTGACCTCTGCTTTGCGGTGGTCGGACAAAGTCCGCAGTGGAATTATGGTCCCGGATACCTCTGGCGAAAATATTACCTACCGTTCATCGACTACACAGTCAAGGGCCAGCACGCTACCGCTGCTGGTATCGGAAAAATACGACACGGGACTCAGTTCCTCTTCGTCAGCTGTGCCGACTACGAGTAGGGGCACAGCAACTGCTCAATCTTTGATCCCCCGGTTCGGGAGGTCCGAGGGGTTGTCATCTATGCCAGCTGTGTTCGACCCGGAGGGGTATCGTCGGCATCTTGTGGAGCATCATGTGCGGCACCTGACGTCGTCAATCGAAGTGCGATCCCGCGTCGTTCGTTCTAATTTTGGGCCGTATGCATTCGAGCATTACAATTTTAACGACGAAGCGGAAGCATTGCCCTCACCCGCAGCAACAAGGGCGGAAACAAAAGCGAGCTCGAGCATTGCGCGATCGTCTAAGCATAAGCCCATGTCAACAGCAGCCGCCAAAGAACAACCGCAGGAGAGATTAGCAACAAGCGCTTCTGCCACACTGCAGTTCCAAATCCCGTCCAACGAGTGCGACGTCTGCGCAGACACGCCCGACGGATGGAGTAAATCGCTGCCGCTGCGTGATGATCAAAAACGCGCCTTGTCTTGGATGCAGTCGCGGGAGCGGTCAGCGCCCGACGTTGCGATGCTCTACCGGCACTTTTACCCGATTCAAAACGACGACTCGGAGAGCATCTCGAGCGACGAGGATGTGACAGAAGGAGCGGCAGGCAGAGTTGCGGGCTGTGACTCTGTATGCAACGGAAACACCGAAAAAGCTCCTCCGAGTGAAATAAAGACGAAGACCAAAGTAGTGGAACCGAATGTTAAACAGTCTGCAACCAAAGCAAAGGGTGCCTGTGGCACCAGAAGCACTTCGATCAGCAAACAAGGAAAAAGAGCGCAGCAAAAAAAGATCGCGCAGCAGAACCGTGACTCCCGGGGGTTCGTCGAAATCGAAGCGGTAGCACACTTTCCGGCGCGCGGCGGGATCTTGGCAGACGAAACGGGGTATGGCAAGACAGTAACAATGCTTGCGCTTATCGCGTCGGACCGCGGTCGAAACGCCGCGCCGTTTTTGGGAACTAAGGCCGGTAAGCCTGCTTCTGGGCCGCTCTGTGCAGCAGCATCGGGCCCGGCGTCTACTTTGTCATCTTCTGCTCCAGCGGTTGTCAGTGGAGCAAAGAGCGCTATGGATTGCCCCACCACGACCCTAATCGTCGCGCCAGGCCACATCCTCAAGCAGTGGGAGGACGAAGCGAAGCGGTTCTGTGCCGACTGGAAGCCGCGCGTGTTGCGGATTGCGACCGTAGGGGATTTGCGAAAGCTTTACTCGACAACAGCTCTCGCAGGATCAGGCCCCTCGCGACGGGGCAAGAAAAGCAAAAAGCCCAAGGAAGATGAACAAGAACACCAAGCCAAAGAAGGTGCAGGCCACGACCCGGGCCAGGCCGTCGGTGCCTCCGCTCGCATGGACGAAGAACTCGGCAGAACCAAAAAGCAGCAGCCCAACACATCGGAGTCGCGCAGCACAAGCCTGCCTTGGAAAAATCCGTTCCAGGCGTTTGACATTGTCTTGGTCAGTGCAGGGTTGTTTTTGACGGAGTCGTACCTGCAGATCAAGCAGCAATGGGCCAAGGCATCGAGCGTCACGCCAACACAGCCACGAGCTGAAGTGTCGACATCCACCTCTTTTTCCAGTGGCCTTGCCGCTGAAAATACTGGAGAACGAAAGATAGAAGGGAATCAACTTCAGCAGACGGTGACGGCCGCAAATAATTCAACCACTACCGCATCAACGAATGACCGAGACGGGGACCACGGCTGTGCCGCTCCCCCAGCAGTGCAAGTGGCGGCAAGCGGCCTGCTTCCCTGTCTAGTAGATACTCTCTCTCCTGGCAAGAAGGGAAAAGAAAAAGTGCCCTCTGTCGCGAAGGCGTTCGCGGAGTTACATGCGCAAAAGAAGACCATAGCTGATGCTGAACAAGCGAACGCTGTTGACTCCGCCGACACGAAGATCGTCGTGCAGCCGCTGCACGCCTTCCGATGGAAGCGCGTCGTGTTTGACGAGTTTCACGAGTGCCTGAGACAGCTCGAGCAGAAGACCGCACTGCATATAGAAAAGTATGGCTTCTTTCTTTACGACTTCAATGCCGCCACATCATATATGTGGGCTTTGACTGGCACCCTGAACGCAACCAATGTCAGCGCGATCGAGTTGATGGCATCGCTTTTCGGTGTCGATTTACTAGCACTCCCCCTTACTAGTGGCAGCGCGCTTCAGCAGCTGACAAAATGCCTGCCCCGGTTCTGCCCTCCGAAAGTAAGCACTGGCACTCCCCAAACCACGTGGGCTTGGGAAAAACAATATCACAGGGAATGCAAATATAGTTAGTATAGCTCATTCATCTGTGAAACTGAGAAAAGTATGCAAGTAGTAGGTCTTTCTCTTTTGCGCGTCGATAGATTTGCAGGTAGCCAAGTTTCTTGGGGGTTGCACAACACTTCCGTACGTGCGAACAAATCCCAAGGAGCATATTTCGATTTATGCATATACATCGAACTTCTAGTTCAAGTTGGAAACTGTGGATGCGCACCGATAAAAAAACTGTTTGTATTTGTTCCGAGTCCAAATAATATTCCGTGCGTCTACAACGGTCCAAGTTTCGTCATGGGATGAATGGCTAACATAACAACTTTCGTCACGGGATAGAGTGTTCTCCCCTGCTCACGATATTGACAACGGCCGTGCCGACGGATGGGAAGTCATCTGTTATGCGGTTCGAGGTCAGGACAAAGAAAACCAAAACACCAAGAGCGGCGCTGATAACACGAACATATTCAAGATCAAGAAGCTGCAGCCCGGTTTACCTCCGCGCGGTGAGGATGTTTCAATTTCTCGACGGGAATGTTGGCCCAGAAATATTACTTTCTGGAAGACGTCCGAGCGCTATCTCAAATTGGATGAGGGTTTCCTGTGGCGTTGCCACGCGTGCGGCGAGAAACCGGCATACAACTCTGCTGCAACTCTCCAAATGCGTCCGACGGGTGCTTTCCGCTGCGAAAACTGCCGGACGAAAGGACTTCATGGGGCGACCATTCTCCACTGTGATGATCGTGATTTTCTGAAAGTAGACGCGCAGGGATACTTCCAAAACTCCGAGACGTTGGAAGAAAATCTGCAGTTGAGACTGTCCGCGAAAGAAATAGACGAAGAGCGGCAGCGCACAGAAGAGGAGTGGTTGCGAAGCACGCAGCGAAAAACTACAGCGCAGCGCCGATCCAAAGCGGAGGAGCTCTGGAAAGCTCATGTGAGAAAAGAAAAAGAGTCCAAAATTTCTGCGGCATGGAGTGCTGCTGTGGCACTTTCATCTGATGAAGAAAGGATCAGCGCTATGGAAAAATTGCGCGGATATCGAAAAGAAGTAGAAGACGCCGACGAAGATGAAGAAGAGAAACAGGCTTTTCTAGAGCGGGAAATGGCAGCTGACAACTACCGCTATTGCTTCTACTACAAGCAAATTGAGGTTGCTGTCTCGGCGAGGCAGGGCCACCTGAAAAAATTGTACGGCCCCTTCGAGCACGCACTTGACCGGTCCCGCATCTGGACGCGCAACGCCCAGAACTTCCTCTCCACCTTCGCCCGGCGAAATGCGGCGCCTGAGGAAGTGGGCCGCATCCAGCTCGAGGAAAAACAAATACCAGTACAGCTGACCCAGCCCGAGCGCGCGCTGTACGAGCAGGAGAAGTACCGGCTGAACCCCCAACTACTTTCCTCCGCAGTTATCTCCGAGGCCCCCGAGGAGCGCGCCGAGCTCCTGCGTCTCTGCAGCCACTTTGGCACGGTGGCGAGCACGAGCAAGAGCGGCCGGCTTCTAACACCAGTCGAGGCTTGTCAGCTCGAGCTGCGGACACAACGAAGCAGGATCCGACACCTATCAGCAAACGTTTTGCTTGTTGTGAAGGCGTTAGATTTTCTGTGTGCCAACGGGCATCTGAACGTCGAAGCCTGGGAGGATGCGGGTTCAGAGCCGATTTCTATTCGAAAGCAACTCGAAGTCGAACCTAAATTCTTGCCAAACGGCGTGCACGCCAAGCTGCGCGCGCTCGCAACTGACTCGACTCCGGAAAGCAAAGCAGTCCGAGAAGCAATCAAAGCAGAAACTGGCAAGAGCGAGTTTGCGAACCTGGAAGCGGTGGACGAACGATTGCGCCTCACAGACCCGGACAAAAAGTATCTTGACGGCGGAATAAACGGAAGTGCGTCGCCAGCCAGTGCCCTGAGAAGATTGAAAACCCGAAACCAAAGCCTTGAAGAAGAAGTGTTGAAGTCCGAACTAAGGACGATGATCTGCTGCGTTCAGCTGCGCCATTCTCTCACCCAAATTAGAATTACTGATTTTGACGACCAGCAGCAGATCGAGGGAGAACAACAACTTGAAAAACAAAATGTCATATTTGAATTGCACCGCGGAAAGTTTATGCAGAGGTTCAGCGCCGCTCTGGAAAAGCTCCGGAGCGCCATTTCGCGCTTGCAGTTTTTCAAGCAGTTGACCAAAGGCTGCGGTCCGGAAAACGAAGATACGGCCTGCTCAGATGTGACAAGCTCAACTGGAACAATGTACACCCGGCGGTGCTGGAGTTTGTCATAGTCTTGTATAAACCAAACGTCGCAAAAAAGTCTACAATACTGTGCCTGTAGCAGGAGCTCTGATGTCCGCATGACAGATCGTCTTGGCAAAAAGATGTGAATGCAGTTCCACGAACCCTGAATATTTATGACAACTGGAGGACACCGGCACATGTGCACAAATCTCTATGACGAATTGATCTACTCCAGCACAGTGTCCCATTCGAGGCTGTCGCAGCAGCGAGCCCCTGCATAGAAGAAGAAGCAGAACGCTGCATCATCTGTGCGGCGGAAGATCTCACCGACGATGACATGGCCGTTTTGCTTCCCTGCAGCCACCAGTTCTGCCAGGACTGCATCAAGATGCTGAACCCCATCGACCCTGCTCTTGCGCTGAACAAGCAGGAAAAGCAGTGCCCGACATGTCGCACTCCTTTTCGCCCAATAGACCAGTGCGTGCCGCTCGTGGACGCGCAGAAGGCGTTTGACACGAAAAAGGCCGACAAATCTGCGCCGGCCTGCCGCGTGACGGACCACAGCGTGTTTGGGACCAAAATTCAGAAAGTCGCGGCCACGATTCAGGAGGAAAGGGCGAAAGACCCGTATCCTGAGTAAAAACGTACGCACACCAGAGTCAGGATGGGGATTTTGCAACACAAACCTAGGAGTTTTGTGAGTCACGCATGACAAGTTGCACTCTGCAGTGTAGTGCAGGTTAGCAAGTGCAGCCGCATCACAGATTCATCTGCTCATCCTGTTCACAGCATCACAAATTCCAAAACACGACTGGAAATGGCTTTCATATTCATGGGGATGCGCATTACAAGTCTTCCTGTCTTGTTTGCAAATCTGCAGTACAGCTCTGGTGTGGGTACGTTTTTCCTCAGGATAACCCGAAGGCGAAGTTCATCGTGTTCGTGCAGTGGGAATCTCTGTTGAAGATCGTGCGGCACTGCTTCACCGAATTCGGGTTCAACTTCGTCTCGCTGTTCGGAGCAAGTAGAGAAGAGCTGTTTTGGTGTGTTTAATGGATGGCACTCCACCATAAGCGCGAAACTCATGTAAGTAGCCAGGATAAGGATTCCACTGCCTACACACATTACTCATGCATCTCAAACTAAACTCATCAAAAAAAAAAAAACGACCACGAACTACAAAACAGCTGCAGATCGGCAGGCGCAGCTACTGGAAAACTTCCAAAAGGAGTCGGATGGAAAGGACATCGTACTTGAATCGAAGAGCGAAATTGGAAAAAATCCCGATATTTTGTTGATGTCGCTGGAGCGTTGTGCAGCTGGGGCAAACTTGACGCAGGTACTATTAATTTAAGCGAAATTATGCTGTTCCTGTATGTACGCACCTTGCATTTTTGATGTGCTACTTTTGCGGGCATTGCATCATGCATGAAAGCGGTACAAGGTCGCGGTCGGAGGACACAGGTCTCTTTGTTGTTATTCTACTTCTACCGCTCAGCAAAAAAAAATGGCAGTGAGGGCTTGCATGTGTAATCCACATGCAAAATTCAGATTGAAACTCTGAATACCAATCGCACACGCCAGGCCTCCCACGTTCTCTTCGTCCACCCGATGAACGGCGACCTCAACACCGCCCGCGCTGCCGAGATGCAGGCCATCGCCCGGGCGCGGCGGTTCGGGCAAAAGCGCGACAGAGTGAAGGTCCTCCGGTTTGTGGCAAAAGACACGATCGAGGAACAGATCACGAAGGAGCACGAGGAGGCAATTTTGAAGCAGCGGGCTGCGGACGAGCAGCTGCGGGCGCAGTCCAAGGTCAAGGCGGCAAAACTGAAAGAAGATGAAAAGAGGAAAGAGGCGGAGAAGGAGGCTGCGAAAGCGGAACGGAAAAAACGGAAGTTGGAGCTGCGCCGAGAAGAGGCCGGGGCTGAAGAGGTGCAGGAGGAAGAAGCGAAATTGGAAAGAAAACGGCGGAAGGTGGAGCTCGGGAAAGACGACGCGGCGAAGTGAGATAGATTCGACTTCAACATATGGTTTTGCATACAGATAAACAGGGCAACGAAATATACTGATTTCAAAACTATGAAACATATACCTTTTACCGCCAAAGGCGGGGCAAAGAGCTTGCTTCAGGCTTAATATATCATCACGGTCTGGAAGTGCACAATTTTTGCTGCTCAACATTCATTTCATTTTATATCACGAGCTTATCTACTAGTACTTCATCAACTTGTCCAGCTCCCACTCATATGGATTTATGCGTATCAACTTGTGCAGTTCAGACTAGTATCCCTAGTGAAGCAAAGAAGCAGAAGCAGGCAAGCGCCGATACTGGGAGCACATCCATTATTTTCGTAAGCAGAATTGTTCTTTACATTGCAAGAATTATGTCGGTTCTGATTTTTCCGCTGTTGAATCGGTACAGTGCCGTAATCCGAATCGTCGTAATTGGTGAGCGCACGCACTGATGCTATACTCGGCATCTTCTTCGTATCTAGGCCTACCTCGTGCTCCCTTGTTTACCGCGTAAACCGTATTGGCCTGGTTGTAGTCTCTACTCGGTACCATGTAACACCTTTTTACGTTGTAATCTCAGACTCCGATGCAGCATGCTGTTAGTGTTACTGTCTCACGATCGAATATTTGCCTTAGACTTAGTCCACTCGCTACCCTCTCCCAAAAGCTGCGTCAACGCCCGTACCTGCTACAACGACAACATCAGACAAAAAAATAAAGATGCTCGACCTCGTGAAGCATCTGCCCGCCTTGGGTCATCTGCAATGCATGCTGCTCTTCCTGTTGTTCTATTCCCGAACCGTCTACCTGCACTTCTTCGACAGCTCCCTGACCCTCACCTCTGCCAGCACCCAGCAGCTACGTGTGGCTTGCTTGCTGACACTAGCCTGGGCCTGTCGATGGTATCAAATGCTGTTCGCCCAGTCCTACGCCGGATTGAAGAGTTTTTCGGAGCGGAAAAAGCTGGAACGGGAAAAACAGAAGAAAGACGATGGCGAAATATCAAAGAATCGCAGCACATCAATTGCCCAAGCCGGACAAGATCCAGCAAAGCCCAATAAACTCACCCTGGCGCAGGTGAAGTATTCCGACCGGGAGCCGGACGTGCTTGCCGCGGACCGGACGGTAATGAACACGATGGAGCAATCCCTTGTTTTTCTGCCTCTTTTTTGGCTCAACATTTTGTACGTTCTCGCGCCGGAAAAGTTCGAATTTTTCGGGTATGTGCAACAAGATAATTCGGCGTTTCAGCAAGTCTGCCAAAATAGGCTTTTCGCACCGCTGCAGAGCATGAATGTCAACACCATCGGGATTGTCTGGATGGCGTTGCGAAGCTACTTCTACTACACCTTCCACAAGCTACCTTCGATGTTTCCGGCGGCGCTAGGTCGAGGACGGGGATTCGTGCTGCATTTGATGTGTTGTACTGTCCCAAGCTACGTTTGTGTGACGCTTTTGCTGATGAAGATAGCGTGTGTCGCGATCTGACTGTTGGATATTCTTGTGCAGCCATTCTTTGTAGTTTTTGGAAGAAGGAAACGGAACGACCTCACCGTTGTTGTGGCTGAACTTGAAACCAGCTTTCCAGTCTCAGAAAGCGCATTCGTCGATCTGTTTAGCAAGAGTCATTTCTCTTTGAGCTGTAGAAGATGATCTTACGACTACTTTCAAATGACCCCTTTCGAAAATTGTTACTTGATGATCTTGCGGCGATCCGATTACTAAACACGATGACGAAGATGTAAATAGCGATAGATCATGTCTGGTCTGATGCAGGAGCTTGTTAGGCTCTGGATCCGGAAGCCAAGCGATCCATCTCCCTAACCTCCGCACTAGCCATGCAATTTCTCACGCAGGCATGTTGTCCATCCTCATGTGATGCTCACCCAATCCCCCGCAGTTTGCGACTATTATCCCTTACATTGCTGGTACGCATGCGATATCAAGTAAGCTCACACCATCACGGTAATTACGAGTCGCGTAGTACCACTAGATTTAGTAGAACTTTTCCTCCATCCTTTTTGTGCTATACTTTGTTGGTCGTCCGTCTACCTCTCTAACAAAAGCGCAGGACTGTTGTCCTTCTGCAACTTCTCGCATCTACTACAATTCGGATTTTCAGGGTGACGAGATTCGAAGATGTCTTCAAACACTTCTTCAAACAACATGCGCAGCACCTGGCGCTGCTCTGAGGAGCGTGTTGTCCAGTACTGCGATGCTGAGGACGGGAATGGAACTACAACTGTTGGGTATCGAGTGCTCTCCCTTCGGCAGGGACACCAGGCCGGACAGACCCCGACGAATGAGCAGGGAGCTGCAGCTGCCCAAGAAGAACAAGGGCAGAAAAAGAAAACTGCCATCCTCGTCTTCCACGCTATGGGCGCCGACAGCAATGTGATTGAGTTCTTCGCGCCGTTCCAAGAAAACAGTTCTGCTCCTGGAACTACGATGAAAGGCTCGTCTACGAAGCAGGACGCGAAGCAGGAGGACAAGAACTCCGACTTTGCCGCAGCCTTATCTGCTGGATCTGGCCTCGGGTCTCCCGACGGCGTTCTTACCAACGCGCACACCTCCTCCGCGGCTAAGAAGCCATCGAATGAGTTGGTCGTCATTGCCGTCGACCGTCCCGGGCTGGGGAACACTTCCCCCGAGGCGGCGAACAACCCGACCTTGTCTGCGGACGATACCGTGAAGCGCCACCTGAACTTGCACGCGCGGAACTGCCTCGCCGCGTTGCAGCAAGAAGCCCCGGACGAGCTGTTCGTTTACGCCTGCTGTCTCGGTCACCCGTACGCGGTGGTGTTTCTGCGGCGTTTTCTGCAACTGCAATTGTCGCACGAGTCCCACCACAAACGACAACCGGATCTCCGCGGCGTTGCCTTGAACGTGCCGTACCCCTCGCCCGCGGGGCCGCACGGGTTCGGCCTCGCCCGGTTCGCCTCGAAGTACGTCCCGGCGAGTGTGCTCAGCGGCGTTGCCTGCGTGGGTACGGGTTTGTGCAAACCCTTGGTGCAGTTCTCCTTCGGAAATTCCAGCGCGAAGATGCTGCGAACCGCCCTCTCGAGTGAGGAGAAAGAGATGTTTATTGCCAGCGTGGGGTCACACAAGTCGGGATCCGGATCGCTTGTTGCCAACAAGTATGACTTCGAGCAAAACGGGCGGGTGCTCGATGTGATGGGTGTGGAGGGGGGTAAGGACACTGCGAAAGGGCTGGAAGTTTCGACCTCTTTGGTTTGGCAAGACGATTGCGTGCTGTTGGCGAAGGAACTGAAAGGATTGGCGGATGCGTTTCGGCAGGAGGGAGAAGAGAAAAAAGGGAAGACAAGTTTTTTCACTGTGTTTGGCTCCTCGGAGAAGGACCGTTTGACGCCGGCAAAAGCGGTGCGATGGCTGGTGACGGACGTGTACGGAGAGCTGGGGTGCGATTACGAAGCAACGGCACCGTGCAGCAGCCACGAACTGATGCTCATGGGCGGAGGACCGGTTTGGAAGGCGCCATTGCACGAGAAGCTGCTGCGAGAAAAGTGGGCACTGATCTAATTGCATCGGATGAAGTAGGAGATGATGAGACACTACCTTATTGACGTGCTGGGACACGCTCCTGTAGAAAGCGATCTCCTGAACAAGCAAACTCTTTGTGCAACATCACGGCGAAATTTTGAATTTACTTCGCATTGATGAAAGGAGGAGAACAGTGCCCCAGTTTTGTTTTCGCTTACATTTACAACTTCAAAGAAGATTAAATTGTCACGCCAGCTCGTGCGGCGATAGATATAGAAGTTGCGAGTGTGTGACTTCAGTTTTAAACGCAAATTGGGGGCAGATAGACGCCCACCAATTTGACCACTCCAAGTCCAAGCCGTCTATAATATCCAGAAGGAATGCGTACTGATATGATAATGCTATGGAGTCTAATGAAAGAAATCAAAATTCATTTTCACCTGCGGAGCACACAGACACTGTATAAAAACCTTCTCCTTCTACTTTCTCCAAAACCCCCCCAACAACTCGCTTTGTATTTGTGATTGTTTGGACATCCGGATCCGTGATTAGGTGTAAGATGAAGCCAGCGCAGTTGGCCCCCAAAACTGTCGGTGTCGCTCGCATTACAACATAAAAAAAAATGCTATTAAAGTCCTTGCTGTTCAATTTCCTCCTGACTTCTAGTCGCTGTTCCACGTCCATCTGTTTCGTATACTAAATCAACATAAGCGGAGAGAGTGAAAGAGTCACAGACAGAGAGCTCAAGAAAAAACATGTCTTGGCAGTCCTGCTGTCCTCGTCCAGGCCAGGGGTCGGTCGTCAGCGGTCATTCTTGTCGTCTTCGCTTAATTCGCTTCGTGATATCGTCGTGTAGCGTAGTGGGATATTATTATTCCCGGGCCTCGTCTCGAACTTGCATTCACAACAGCGCTTCTTCGCGTCGAGACGAGAGCGTACGACGAGTGCCTGAGTTCGTGAGTGTGCAGGAGAACGAGCGGGCTTGTATTTTTCAATATTGTAGTACTGTCCGTCTCGATCGTGCTTCTCGACGAAGATTTCATCGCAAGTAGATTTTTGACCCAAAAAATCTAGTGAAGCCGACCTCTTTAGGAAGAAGGAGGTCAGCCCCGGCAAGAAGTACGACCACTGCGTGAATATGTAAAACTCTTGCCGGCGCGAGCGCGTGGATAACGACTCCCGAACGAAGTCCGTTGCAAGAACGACCACACCAGCATGTCGGGAGCCGGTGGCAGTAAGAAGCGTGATCTGTACCGCGTGTACCAGACCAGTGACACGTTGTCTTTCCTCGATGCATCCTTGGTGAAGAGAATCGAACCGTTGCTAGCCAATCGCGCCCGGCCCGAGTGCATCGACTTACTCGCCTTTGTCGAGCTCGTGTGGCAGTTTGCGAGGCAGCATTCGGACGTGAAGAAGGGGGAGGAGAAGTCTTACGTCGAGAGTTTGTGCGTGCTCTTCCAGGAAGTAGCGACGCAGCACGCGGAGCAGGTAAAGGACTTCGGGGAGCTGCCCTGGTCTCTGGTAACGGACCACTTCATACGCCAGAAGATCCGAACGCAGAAAAAACAAGATGATAACGGAGACAAACAGGAGGGAGCTGCCGGAAACAACGGAGGACAGTATTTTATAGGATTTTGTTGCTTTTTCCTTTGTTTCTCATGCGATGCGTGAATGGAATAGGATTAGCGATTAGGATTCGGATTTAGAACCACTCATCATTTCATTCAAAAATATGCCGACAATATTAAAGCAGAGTCGAAGTACGACCTCACGCACTTGTACGATGACTTTCTCTTTCCACTTTAACGAAAAAACCCCTCCCAGACGCGAGGCCCCCCGTTTTTCCGTCGGCAAGATCGCGGACTACTCCACCCACAAGGGCGGCATTTGCTGCCTCGAAGTCTGGCACCGCTGGGGTTTACTCCTTTCCGCGGACCGCGAATACCCCGGCGTGAAAGTGTATGACGCCTACACGAGTAACGTCGGACCGCCGATCTACTGTGGCGACCTCCCGTTTTTTCCCTACAACATGTCGGGCGGGAGCTTGATCCGCAGGTCCGACGTCTCGCTGCCAGATTACATCCAGAACATGTGCACGCCGCCAACCGCGCTGGACGTGCAGAAGGGATCGAAACTGAAAAACGAGCGGATCATGGTGCCGCCGAAGCAGGTGATTCAGCCCCCCAAAGGCGCATTCCCCGTCTCCATCGCGGTGGACGACAAGAACGACGTCATCGGGGTTATTTTCTCCTCCCGGCACCTCTGCTTCTGGTCCGCGGGATCCGGTGACGGGGGGTTGAGATTGCAAGCAGCTTACCCAGTGGCGATCGCGTTCACCGGGCTGTGGTTCATCGACGGAGGGCTCGGCGAGTGGGTAGGTGCGTTTGACGACTTCAACATGGGCATGTACAGCCGGGAAAAGTTATCCAAGAAAAAAACTGTGTTAGTGTAACTTTCTTTGGTTGACAGCATTACAAATTCGCTCCACATGACAGAGAAAACCTGTCATGCGTGTCTCGTAAGGAAAAACACACATGAAAAGAGGACTTCATGGCTGTCTGGCAAGACAGGTGTAACTCTGTTGCATGTTCTGCATTACAGAGTTACACTTACACGGTTTTTTTCTTGCATGAAAGTTAAGATTAACCTACGGCAACCCGATGAGCTTCAACCTCGTCCCCACGGGGGCGACGAGAGATCCGTCCATCAAACTGGTCGCGCCCAGTGCGGTGTTGCGGGGCCATATGGACCAGGTGGTGCAGGTGATCCAGATTCCCGACGCGTACATGGCGTCGGCGAGTTACGATTCAAATGTCCTGCTGTGGGACAGAACGGTCGGGGCGCAATTGAAGAGAATCTCGACCGGGTGCGGCTTGAGGGGGATGGCGTTCAATCCTGTGATGGTATCTTCAAATGTAGTGTTTTTTAAAGTTATGTTCATATTGGTTTGAGGTTGGATTTGCGTCTGACTCTTCAATGAATGCATGTTCGTACTTCTACAAAACACCACCCCAGGACCTCCTCCTCACCGTCGGCTTCGGCCCGGAGGCCAGTCTGTACCACCTCGGCAACCTCGGCGACGGTAGCTCTGCCTCCAGCATCAAGCGCGCCGGCGTGCTCCGCGGCCACATTTCCGGCTTAACGTGCTGCGCGTTCATGGGCAGTTCCATGGCGATTACGTGTGACGACGTCGGGTACATCAGGCTGTGGGATCTGAAGAACAACTTCCAGTGCTTCCAGTTAATCCAGAACGAAACCATCGCGGGGAACATCGCCATGGTCTACCGGCTAGAAGACGGGTATTACAAACTCGGGCACCAGGGGCGGAACGTGAGGGAAACGGTTGCGGACATCATCAAGGAGCATATCCAAAGAAAAAAACCCATCCACATCCAATTTGTCATGCAAAACACGTATAAAATCATGTGTTTGTCATGCAAAAAATGGATGTGGATGGGTTTTTTTCTGTGGATAGAGCAGGAGACCGCGGATTTCGTCATTGGCGGCGAGAGGTTGCTGAAGATGAAAAAAATCGGGCAGCCGGAGCAGGCGGGGAATATCCCCCAAGTGATTTTCGCCGATTTCTGCTATTTGAACCACAGCTTGGTGATCGTGACCGAGCAATTTGTCTATTCCTTCCATTGCGAGACCGGTGCGCAGCTCGAGTGCGTGTCCGCGACGACGATTTTCCAAAACGCGGAGGATATCCCACAGAAAAAAGCTGGCAGGGCATATTTGTAATGCAAAAATAAACACACAGGAAAATCTGTCATGGGCGGCCTCACAGCATGCTGCTTAGGATGCGCAATACAGATTTTTATTTTTTGTGTATTTATTTTTGCATTACAAATGTGACCTGCCAGGTTTTTTCTGTGGGATAGAGGAGAATGTCCCGGAAAAGGACCGGGACCAGGGCGAAATAACGTTGGAGTCCATTCAAGGGATTCCGGCGACGGCGAGCCACAGCTCGCAGTCCGTCGCGAACCAAATGAAGAGTCAGGCGTCGACGGTATAATTTTTGACAGACGTGATGTAAGTTTCGAATTAGTGATATGAGGTTGATGGTTATGGTTTGCGTTAGGTGAAAAGCAAAAATGGATGATGCCGCGACTTTAGTCAAGCACCGAAATTATGTCGAGATTGCTATTTCACGTTCTCCCCCAGTCTTCTAGCCTTCTACCCGACCAAACAACTCACAGCTCGGCAAAATGGGTCTCTCCCTTGAAGAAGAAGACTCGCGGTCCCAGCGGACCGATAGTCGGGAAGCAGACAGTCGGCTGCAAACGTCAGTGGAGAGGGCTTTCACGGGGAAAATCAAGGAAAAGCGCGTTCACCGCAAGAAGGAACTGCAGAAGCTGGCGTTAGAGAAGAAGTACGGAATTGGGTTTGACAAAAAACCCAAAAAGTCGTCAACTTCCAGCTTGTTCGAGGGTACGAAGAACAAAATGCACCAAACGAGCACCGGATCCTTCTTCGGCGGCGCAGGCCCTAGTTCGACGGCAAGCACGAACAAGGATCCGCATAACCAGTCCCTCTCCGCATTTGACGACTTGTTCGCCCCTGGGCATGAGCAGTCGGAGGAATTCAACAGTTCTAAAATGTCGAAAACCCACTCCGGTAGCTTCTTCCCATCAGGAAATAACAACGGAACTGACAAGAAGAAAAACCCGAAATCGGTTGCGGCAAAGTTAGAACAGTTGCAGCAGAGCTATGAACTCGATAAAGAGGAAACCAACGAGCATGTTTTGGAGGATAACCAGGAGTTGAGAAAAGACAATAAGGGGATGGAAACCATCCAGGCCGCCTGCTTCGACGGGGCGCACGCAAGGCTCATACTCGGGAGTGATCGCGGGAAAATTATTATCGTCGATAACAAATCCTTCCAGCCAATCTGCCCCAGGTTACGGAACACGCACGACACCGGAAGAGCGGTGACGCATCTGGTGTATATTCCGAAAATGCACGATAACATCGGGCATTACAGGTAAGTACTGATTTTACCCAAGTCAGAGTACAGGTTCAGGTATTGATTTTAGTACAAAGAAAAATTATGTTTATTGGTGTTGCTTCCCGGCTTGTCGTATTGGTATTGCAACGCACTGTCGAAAATCAACCAGGTATTACGACTACGCGATCCAAAAGCGCGCTCTGATGTCCGAGATCACGGAGAAGGTTGCGGACTCCAAATACGAGCACTACCTCCCCGAAGTGGAGCACCACCTGCGACAGCCGCTGAACCTTATCCCACGAAAAAACTGTTTCACTGTGATGGTTTTGGTTTTGCAAGATCCGCATCAAAAGTTTGCTACACATGACACAGAAATAAATTTACCATGCGCGCATTTTCCATAGGGGAAACCACGATTGAAACTCCAATGTTCTATGCAGGTGTAGCAAGACAAATAGTTCTGTGCTCCATTCTATGCATCACAAGTTCACAGTGAAGCAGTTTTTTCTTGCGATAAACCTCCCCGAGGCAATAATCGCGTCTGCCGGGTCCGACGGCGCGATTTTGCTATCCTGTGCAAAAGTATCGTACTCGTAGTAATTGCAACTATGCATGACAAGTCCCTTTCTCAAGGTAAATCAGCATGGAAAATTTCATTTGTAATGCTGAGCAAATTTGTCATGCAATTTATACTAGTACGATGCTTTTGCACTGCATATTTGCTGGTCGAGGACAATCCAGCGCGGGGCTACCCGTTACTCATCCGCTTAACTTACAGCCCGGAGTGCCACCGCTTGAAGAACTTTTATTTTGACTTCGAATCCGGCTACCTCGTGTCCATGACAGATACCGAAATCAAGTGGTGGGAACCGCACCTCGACCAGGGGGACCCGGCAAGGGTGATTCCGATTCAGAACAACGATAGACTGGCGCATCAGCAAACCGAACAGCAATTGCACTTCGAACATTTGACAAATTCTGTCACCGGGACGACCTCCACGACGGGTGGAGGGGCTGCAGCAGGAGCTCCTGGTACGAGTTCCTCCTCCGCGGCTGCCTCGCCCGCAATGGTCGCAGCGGGGGCCCACAATCC
>JACKZZ010021411.1_pt1 | contig 23437 bp, 12 predicted proteins | sample 8027871 | NCBI WGS metagenome assembly JACKZZ01 (sample SAMN15724774, study PRJNA655200) | protist metagenome | isolation source: fluorescence activated cell sorting (FACS) single amplified genomes of... | place: USA: West Boothbay Harbor, Gulf of Maine | collected 2000-07-19 | reverse complement strand
CCATTTAACCATAAACTGTTCGCAGCATACGACTCAGAGAGTGGAATATCAACTATAACGTCGTAATCATCATCCTCTAGTGTCATAACGTCGTAATCCTCATCCCCTAGTGTCGATGTGTTGGAGGCTGCACTGGGAAGCGCATTCGCTAATACATCGTTTATGCTACTGCTAGTATACTCATCTCCAGATACAAGCCAATGTCCAGATTCTAAATAATTTATACCACTTTTTAAATGTAGCATTTTATTTAAAGGTATACTACTGCATGTGTATTCGGTCTTGTAATTTATATTATGTTCATTTAAATAATTTGTAAACTGTTGTATACCATTCATATTTGTTCTTGCTGATAATCCAATGAAAAAGTGTGTACCAACGAGGAGTACATCACCACCATCTAAAGTGCCTGGGGCCTGAATCTCGTAAACCTGGCCATGTGTCGTCGGTATGTCCTGACAGTGATCAGTGTTCGATGAACTTGTATGACATACATCATATAATATTTCATCAAATATATATTGTGATTCTAATGTACGTGATGCTGCCCCTGGACGACATTTTATAGCAGATACGGGGAAACCGGGTATCATCACCGCAGTATCCTCTACGAATGTGGAGTCAGGATGATCCAATAGTGGTGGTAGTATTGAAACATCTATATTGCATTCTTGTAAAGCTTTGATGTAATCTTCATGTTGTTTTAGTGCTGTTTCGTAACATACAGGTGTTGAATCATGTAGTGATGTGATGCCATTGACAATAAGAGGGCAAGGTTGCCTTACTATGGCATTCGTAAAGCTAAGGCCACTCAACGACCTCTTGGTTGCATTATGCGATAGCTTACGAAGCCACAAATGGTACATACTTTCCTATGAGATAATTTTATTGTAAAATACTTGATACTCTCTAGCAATGCATATCAATCAAATATGACGGACGGTGGTGCTCGTATTGCTTCAACCAATATTGTAACAGATAAAGTAACTAGTGAGACATCTATTCAAACGCACTAGAATTCGAAACCTTCTTTTAGTAGTATATTTGTTGAAAAAGTGAGATAATAAGCCCTATATTTGCATATTTAGCGCAAGGATGGCTCAAACGATGTCTCTTCGGTCAATGATCCTTTTAGGGGTTTGTCTACAGAATGCTGGGTACACCTTGATAAGGAAATACAGCACAATGACAGAAGATGTTAGCAGTAAGGAAATTCTTCTCATGGGTGAGCTAATTAAAATGTAAGGCAACAACAAGCACAAACCGCATCCAGCTCCTTGAGATGACCTTCACATTCACACAAGTATCTAACCTTTTCATTCCTCTCTGAATAACAATTCAATCATTAAACATAATAGGGTGGTATCTGGGCATCTTCTATTAAATAATGCTCAAACAAACACAGAAATATCCTCTGCCCAAGGCGTAGGTACGAATCGTCTCAAATGGTTGATAACGCACAGTAGTAAAATGCTTGTATTAGCCATGATATACGCAGCTATGAACATCCTATCCTTCATAGCATTGCAATACATAGGCGCAGGGGAATTCACCATATGTGCACAATTAAAGATTCTAACAACAGCGGGATTTAGTGTGATCGTATTGCGTACGTCCTTAAGCTGGACCAAGTGGCGAGCATTATTACAACTTGTATTTGGTTGTATACTTGTTGCATCACCTAATTTCAACAAAGTAGCCACATCAGAAGACAGCAGCAATGAAACTCATTCAAATACAGGAGATATTGCGGACAATACAGAGGGTTTCATGCAGCTCGTGGGATATGGCGCTGTCCTTACGGAGGTCGTCCTATCAGGTTTTGCTAGTATATATTTTGAACGTGTTGTTAAAAGCACAACTGAAGTCATAACAATATGGGAAAGAAACTTCCAATTAGCTATGTATAGTATGATTGTATATATTGTATACATTTGGCATGACCTATATGTTACTCAAACTCAGACCTCCTTCGGTGCAAACTGGTCTTTCACTACACTAAGTGTGTCCTTATTTGGTGCATTAGGTGGATTATTAGTTGCAGCAACATTAAAATATGCTGATAGTATCTTAAAAACTATGGCAGCTGCAGGAGCTATAGTTTTATCAACTTTATGTGGACATTTTTGGATGGACGGTCCTCTCGATATGGTGACATGTTTAGGCGGGGTAACCACAATTTTGTCTATTATGAACTATTCCTGGGATAGTACAGCTAATGAAGGTGGAATTATTGCACGAGAAAGAGCATTAAGTGGACAGCTAAGCAATACAGCACGTAATTCAGGACATGAAGGCATGTCACTGCTTGAAAAGGAGGTGAATAATAGTCCTGATAAAAATGGAGGAGAAAGTTGGAATCGACGGGGGTGATTCTTACCCACATCAGTATACTGATGATTGAGTGCATCATAATGATGTGTAAGTACGAATATCTACTCATCCATCCAGCCACGACTTTCTTTATAGTGATGACTTGTGTCAGCGCAAATTGCCACATAATAGCGGGGATCTACCGACTGTACAGTAATGTAGTTTTTTTAATTAACAATAATATCAACTCATTTCCAATTTACGTGTATGTAGAGGTATATATGGGATAAAGGTACATAGTATAGGATATGTATGCGCTGAGCAGTTTATTTTCTCGACCTTGAGTTAAGTATCAACACATTATAACAATCCAGACGTCCATGACCCTGGCTACCATGCTAATCATTTTATACTTAAAATCTAAGTTTAGAAAAGAAGTAACTAGCACCAACAGCTTTCTTATCAGATTTAGCATTAGTTTGACTCTTATAACGCTCTTCAAATAATTTCTTTAATCCTTTTCTAGTATCCTTAATCTTGGATGGGTCTACACCTCCGGTCTCCTCAATGGATTTCTTGACATCAAAATCAACTGTGTATCTAGTAGGCATGACGTGGTTGTAGTTTAATACCTTGACAAATGGCTTGACCTTGGAACGCTTCTCAATCTTAGATTTACGCATAGCCTTGACGATCTTACGAGGGTATCTATCGATACCGGCAACAAGGGCATGACCAAATCTCTTGTCTGCGGTTCCATCGTCAGTAGCCTTGACAATGACTGCCTTACGGCCAGCATAACGACCAGCGAGGACAATAACAACTTTACCACTCTTAAAGCTGTTAAATTATAATTATTATGTGTAAATTGATTAGCGGAGATCAGGGTGAGAGGTGAGGGGTTAGTATCTCTGTATAGCGATATATTAATAACATATTCAACTATACATTGAACATATTCTGTATACATAGCCATTATTAATACAATTTCTTATGTTAAGAAGTCATATAACATAGCAGAACAAGCATATTGCAGCACTTGTGCGACAGTGTGGCGAATGCCGCTTCGAGCACCACTATACCCTTAACAAGATAACAATATATACAAAACAAGCATTATAATGCATTCAAACAACTTTCAGAATATATTAAGTACACTTACATTCCCATTGTGTTTTGGTTCTGTACAGAATGAACCATTTCACTTGGACATCGCCCAGAACCGACGGCGCACGAAATTGAGAAATCTTGAGATGCCAGTGTGTTTAAGCCTTGTTCTAAGATATAGCATCAAGAGTACGTTATTATCTAGAGAACTATTCACTTATACAACATGGCAAACTTTGATTTTGATGCATTTAGCTCAAGTAGCTGGACTCCAGTCCCTCTCGCTAAGCTCAGCACAGGCGTGATTGAAAATGTCAATGGATGGGGACCAACAAATGGTAGTGATTTAGTTGGTTTTACTGATGTACCATATGCCCATTTCGATAAAAAAGATCGTATAAGTCGTTGTGCTGAATTGAATACGGGTGATAGCAGAAATCAAGCATATGCTGACAAAAAAGCTGCCAACTATCAAAGACGAACAAGAGATGGTGAATCAAATACAGATTTTGCTTATAAGCATGATACTGCAGAGGATTCATCATTCCAACTTGTTGATACAGCAAAATTACAATCACAACAAAATAATATGAGAGGTGGTGGACAAAACAATAGAGGAGGACGTGGAAGGGCAAATTGGCAGCAACAAGCAACTGCTGGAGGGTATGGTGGTCGCGGTGGTGATGGATACAATGTCCGTGGTCTTGGCTTTGGTGGTCAAACATCTACTGCAGGCAGAGGTAGCGGTGGAGGGCGCGGTAATGGTGGAAGAGGTGGTCGTGGAAATAATATGAGAAGATATCAGGACCGAAAGGAACGTATCGCTTCTTTACAAGTTGGTTTAGATTGGAAATTATCTGAAGAATTTGATTTAGTACAATTATTAAAATTACAAGCAAATCCACCAAAAGGTGAAGATTTACTATGGGCCGGAAATTTAGATACATATGATGAATCTTATGATAAAGCTACATCAAAGACCTCTGTCCCTTTAAAACGTATTGATAATAAAATCTTTTATAGTGTTACAACTATGGATGATCCTATATTAGAAAAGTTTGCTATTGAAGATTGTGCTGAAATATTTGCAACAGATGCAGTATTAGCTGCCATAATGACTGCACCAAGAAGTATTTACTCATGGGATATTATCGTGCAAAAAACGGATGGTATTATTTATTTAGATAAAAGAGATGATTCAGGCATTGATTTGTTATCTGTCAGTGAAACGGCACATGATCCTCCACAAGCAGGAGATGGTGTGGATGAAATAAACACACCAGATAGACTCTCAATAGAAGCATCAATGATAAATCAAAATTTTACCCAACAAATTCTATTATCACCAAATGGAGAAAACCGACGTACATTCGAACCACACCCATTTTATAACAAAGATGATCAAGAAGAAGAGGATCAAAATATGGAACCAGCTTCAGTTGCATATCGTTATAGAAAGTTCCCTATGGGATCTTTCAATATTTGCGTGAGAACAGAGCTTCATGGTATGTATACCCGACGTGGCACTGAGAATCTGTTGAATGTATTTGCTTTAAATGAATGGGATTCACGTTATAGTGGTGGTATTAATTGGCGTCAACGTATAGATGCACAAAGAGGTGCTGTATTAGCTACAGAATTAAAGAATAATAGTTATAAAGTTGCTAAATGGACAGCACAATCAATTTTATCAGGAGCAGATCAAATGAAAATTGGTTATGTTTCTAGAACGAGAGCTGGAGATACTTTTGATCATCAAATTTTAGCTACACAATTCTTTAAACCTAAAGATTTAGCAACACAAACAAACTTAAGTATAACCAATATGTGGGGTGTATGTAAAATGTTTTGTGAAATGTTAATTGGCAAAGACGACGGCAAATACGTGTTATTAAAGGATCCTAACAAGGCTACATTAAGGTTGTATTCTGTTCCCTTATCTACCTTTGAAGATGGAGATGATGAAGAAGCAGAAGCTATGCTTGAAGCAGAAAATTAAAGAAAAATATGTAGATAAAGATAAATCAAGACAAATAATGATATATTTTATATATTCCATGACAAACTTAATCTCCGATGGACTGTCCATCCAGTTCTTATCTCTATATAATATTAACTATATATGATGATAATATCGTATTTAGGATGAGAAAATAGCATGTTGCAAGGTTGATTGTGTATACTAACAAAGAAATGAGTTATTTATTACTATTACTACTACGTTTTCTCTCATTGGATTATTCATTGTCTTGTTGAAACTGTAAGGATAGATGGAGTAGGGAAGTTTCCGCGCAAACTCCCTATATCTATGTATTTTCTTCAGCTCAAATTTATTCTTTATATATATGTTTTATGTTTTTTTTAGTTATGAATATTTATTTGGGGTAATTATATACCTTCGCGTAACACGCTCAATATCGCTAGCGTTTAGGTAAATATATCACTATTTCATTGCATCAATGCAAGTGTGTATTAAGTAAAATGCATAATTGTCTCGAAAGATATGCAAGATGCCCATTAGCTTCACAATGGATGTAACGGTTTTTGGACACACAGTGTGCTTATCTATGTTCTTGATATCCAGGACTTCGAATTTTTAATAACGCTGGACTACTGGGACTTGTATATCCATGATTACTGTGACCAAATCTATCAGAATGTAAATGTCTTTCCCATCCAGAAGTTGCAGTGTTGCTATCACTGACTGATGGTGGAGATGCTGGCGATGGTGATGGTGATGTTGTTGATTGCATGCCGGCAGGAGATGTTGGTAATGAAGTAAATGCTGCTAAGCGCTGCAGCAACCATGGTGCTAATGGACCGACTTGGTGAGAGTCTCTACGGTGATGTTGGTAATAATCGGACCACGATCCTTTTGAATCGATACTAAGAATACCATCACCAATCAAATTAGAATCATAACATGGTAATACTCCTTGCGCTCTTATGATATTACATTGTAAACGAGCTTCACGGCTATACCCTAATGGCCATTGTACATATCTAACACCTTCTAGGGATAAATCAATAGGGATATGTGTATGTCCAAATAAATGCAAATTTGGCATTAACCGGCGGATTTGCGCTTCAAGAGCATCACTACCAACTACACGAGCTAATAACGGTTCCATTATAAAACGTTTTTCAGGTAATAATTCTTGTCTTGGTACAAAATGGGACATTGATATGATTGTATCACACTCTCTTGCAATATTTTGTAAAGGTAATGTAACAATACTAGTCCCATTCAGTAAAGTAGATACATGTTGACTTTCTGGACTGCTATGTGGTGTTGTTGTAGTCTGAGCTGGAAGGCGATCCTTTTCACCTAATGCTGGTAAAAAGGGCTCATTGATACCAGCACACGCTTCCGCAAGCTCTGTAAAGTCATGATGAGTAGCGCTACCTGTGTTATCATATGTACCATCAGTACAAATCCAAGTATGATTATTTACAGAGTTTTGTGTAGAAACCCTATCTTCCGCTACATTATTCGTAATAGTTGATGTCTTCTTGAACTTGAGCATAGAATCAGGCCAAGTGCACATACTAAAATCACCCCATTTTTGTTGAAATGGAAATGAATTTTCTGATTGTATATACTTATTATGTATCAACGGAGGTTCCGTATCCCAACCTGCATGATACCAAGAGTGTAATGGATATATACATAAACTTTTAATTTCATATTCTTCTTTGGTCTTATTTAATGGTAATGCTGCTGCTTGTACTGTTGATTTAGACACTTTTATACTTGTGGAATTATGACTTGTATTCGAATCAACACCGACAGTATCCGTCGTGGTATTCTCGCATTTGATGTTCATAGCATCACATTCGGATATATGTTCACCTACAGCAGTAGTAGCTAACACAGCAGGTCGTGTGCGGGTGAGACTGATGCGGACTGGCCCTGTATACACACCACAGTCTTGTGCAGCAGCAATGATTTCAGCTATTTTAGCACAAGTATCTATGGCGTACCCAACTCCGATACTACCATCAGCTGCGGTAGATGTTGCTGCTAATGATCCTTTACGCCAAGCTTCGTGGTTACCAGGTACAAATACTACACAATCATATTGTTTGACTAAAAATTGAAATATTTCTATAATTCTCTTTACTTCACAACCAATATCACCTGGGAGGCAAAATATGGTGTATGTATGGTTATTGATATCATTCTCTGTACGAACACAATTCTCACGTACCCATTCGAAGTTTGAATCAGAATCAGCATGTAAATCACTTAAGCAATATGCTTTAATATTATTGTAATAACGAGGAGAGGAATTACAGTCAGTACTATCTTCAATATCATTTTCATTCAAAAGATTTTTCATTGGAACATTAATTTGAGTTGCTTTTAAATTCAAATCATAAATTCCACGTTTTGTGCTTGGTTCCGATGTTGGGGATTTTGGCCAACTTGGAGCGCTATTAATTCTTTCCTGTGTTAAATATTGGCTTAAATCATTTCTCAGGTTTTCTCCTGGTACACGGACTACAGGATTGCTTGTGTCGCCTTTTGACAGGAGGACCTGCATAAGAGCACTTCTTTTCATCATCAACTTGTGTTGAAAGAATATGTACGGCACTAGTTAGAAAGATATCATATAACATCTTGATCCGACTTACGACCATTTCCAGATTTGATGATTAATTCTTTCGTACACGTCCAAGAGAGCATTAATTGCTCAGCGCTCTATTAGCAAATAGTTGTATTGCATTTTTGTTATTGTTTATAATTTTTATCAAACTTAATATTATTGGTAGATAGAGATTACTGCTTCTCAGATATTTCAAGTGGGAGAGGGACGAAGAAGACAGATATGTCTGAAAATGAAAAGCTACCAACTGACAAAGTCAGTACAACTATTATAGCTTCATTATTGCACCAGTCTTATCATTTGAATTTAAGTGATTTAGAAGTAATATGTAAAAAAAGTCTGACAAATCACACAAGTAGCCACGCTCACGCTGTCTTATCACAACATGATATATATGCTACAGGTACTTCATCAAATATTCCCAATAAGGCAAGTAATGGTATTGATCATCAATCAAAAAGTAATGAATCTACAGGATTATCTGCTTCTGGTGCGGTGGGCGGTTCTGATGGGGGTGTCCAGTGGAAGTACCTTCAATTCAAAGACTCGATTAATATGAATCATTACACAAATCATATGATGCGTTTTTGTCCTGATGCAACAATTAGATCCATGAAATTAGATGAAGTAGCATCTTATAAACACAATCAAATGAATACTCAATCATCCACCACACCATCATCATCAATGTCAAATGATGAAATAGATCCTAGCTCTACTTCAGGAGCCGACAATAAGCCACGTGTACGCAGAGCAAGTGTATTTGACCGTGTAACGGATGCGATATTTGGTAATAATAAAAGTAAAGTTGATGAAAATAATCACGATATCAATATATTTGATTATGAAGGTATCACAGGGAGTACTATACTATCCGCGCCTGTTACTGATATATGCATTATAAGTAAAACGGAAATACCACCAAGTGGGTATTATCGTATAAGCAGGACACCTAGTGGTAAGAAAGCTAATGCAAATATGGGTAGTGGTGGTACTCAACTATATATATGTATCAAGAAAGATTACATATCCGATTCGATGAATGGAGTGACACCTACAAGTGCTCCTACTACATCGACTAGTAGCGACAATACGAGCACAATGCGTCATACACAATCTACAAATAATACAGCTATTACAAATTTATTAATAATATATCCAGATAGAGGTGAATATTTACCTCCGGGATATACATTAGTTAAAAAAGGAAAATATCCATGTAATATAAATGCGGGCACATCAGGTGAATGTGTTTATATAGCAATGAAAAAAGATAAGCCACTTGGTCTCATAACAGGTGGTAATTATATCACAGATATACAACTTATATTACCAGGATCTAATGAGACTACACCACCAGGTTTTACACTATTGGATAAATCTCCAACTGGATTACCTGCAAATATGAACGCGGGTACCGGTGGAAGTCGCGTATATATTGTATATAAACAAGTAAGAAGGTCTTTAAGAGCATTATCATATAGAAGTCAAAGTGAAATTGATACTGCAATGCGTTATACAGTAAATAATATGGATAAAAATCTCACTAATACTGCAGGTATGAAAACTATAAATAGTGTCAGTTCTCTGGGCACAAGCTCACACGGTAGTGTAAGCGGTGATGTTTCATCGCCAACGAACTCAATAAAACCGAAGAATGGTAGTCATACCCATAATCGTGCAAGAACAACAACAGCAGATATAGAGAATGTTCTTTCACCTGAACGGAATCATCATCATTCTCAAAATTCTGGTATGGCTGCTGATGGTATGGCTGCAAAAGGTAACAGGATAAGAACTGAAACACTAGATAGTTTAAATAGTGATTTTTCTGAGGAAGGATTAAGTCTTGGTGATAATCATCTTGATCAAAGTAGTAATAGCTTGCATTCAATCGATGCAGCTGATATTTTACGTGGACAAGTTATCAGCCAAAGTAATGTTGTTGATAATATCACTAGTAACACATCAGCTACAAGTGGTTCAGATCATAACACTGGAGTCTATTCCGAGAAACATGACCGTGTACTTGCTGAACTCGCTGACTTAGAAGAATTTGATTCAGATGATGATAATGATGATGATGAACATGATCATAACAATAAAAATTATGATCAAAATCATAGTAAGGTGGAAACGCCAGGAAAATTTAAGAAAGATATGAATATCATAAGTCCTCATCAGCATCATCGTAGTAGCAAAGTCATTTCATTAGATGAAATGAAATTTGATTTATTATTAGCGCAAAATGAAATTACAGGTATAACTACTTTTTCTGAAGATCCTTCTTCAACGTATTTACTACCACCAGTGGTTGATCCATATGGCAACCCTCGAAACATGGACGATTGCATATCATTATATGCTGTGTTAGCTGGGTTACAAGTGCGATACACAGCCATTGCGTATACATCTATACAAGGCATTATGTTACTGTTACACGAAACAGATCTATATACTTGTGACATGATTGTAAAACCACCATCTGAGTCATATTTGACTTTATTACATGTTACTATTGATGTCATATGTGATAGGATAGAAATGTGCATCGATAATGAAACAAAATTATTATTATGGTTATTACAAAATATTATTAAAATGTCAAAAGGTAATTTTCAAACAAATACCACATCGAAAATATTTAAGACGATTACATTCGCATATCAATGTCAAGCCGCGAGTCTAATATCAACCAATTCTCCTGGTGCTATTGCTGGATCTGAGCTAAACCAAGGAACAAGCAATGAAAATGGGACTAATAGTACTCTTCAAGGTCACTTTCGGGACATGCCACCTGACATGAACCCATCTATGGTTATGATAGAATTACTGAATGTTCTATTTAAACGTGTAGAAATGCTCCCAAAGTCAGTAACATCATTATCAACAGCAGCAAATGAATCTGATATGAATATTGATATAGATAGATTATTGCATTATTTACCACGTGGTGATGATATTATATTTGATACATCTGATGATAATGATGATAATGATGAATATTATATACTTGATCAACAACATGATAAAGAACTACCAATAGAAACAACAAAACAAACTGAAAATTATTTTATTGTCAATGAAATTGTTATTGATCTTGTATTAAATGTATTAGATGCGGTGGAAATTGCTAGAATAACGGAAGTATCATGCAAACTTGCATCTCGACCGTTACACGCTATTGCAAGTCACACATACTGGATACAATGTCACTCATTAGCTTCAAGAATATTCAAACATGATCTACAACATTTTTTCAAGCAATGTTATATTATATTAGTATCATTATGCAAAGTATCATGGCAAACTGTGCGGTACGTTGCAAATATCCGTTATTATTCTTAAGATCATTGCAAATTTTTGTGCGTTTATACTGATTTCTATTTATCTATTATTTATTTAGGTAGAAAAGACTAACCAATCTTTCCAACTCATCTATCCATTGTTTCCCTCCTCACCTTTTCACATATATACAATCACATGAACTGATAGATATAACGATGATGGCGAGCCTTTGCGTCGTGATCTTGGCTTGAAATTACTCGCACTTGATAGTCTAAACATATACCTTAGTACCGCAGGTGACATCCAGCGCTCAAGCGAATTGATGGGATTTAGTGTAAGACGCCTTGTTGTCCCTTGTTTATTAGCTAATATTGACTTAGCTATGCATGATCATCGAATATTTAGTAAAATTTTAGCATTAATATCAACTTTATGGAAAAAATGGAGATTACATACTCATATTGAATTTGCCATCTTAGTTGAACAATTAGTTATACCTGTCATGCAAGCTACAGCACCTTTACAAATTCAGCCTATATACCAAATGATAGCTGTACAAGAAGTTGTAGTATGGTTTGATCAACCATCTTTATTAGTTGAAATGTTTGTTAATTTTGATATGGACCGCTCTAGTATGAATCACTGGAATGTATTCAGTCATGTTGTTAGGACATTATGTACAAATGCAAGGAAAATTTGTTTAAACCATAGTGGAGGTTTAAGTAGTGTTATAGGATCAAATAATGCTACTAATATTGCAAATGGAGACAACAATAGTTCTACTACTGATAAAAGTGTTAATAGTAATACAACGACAGGTAGAAGGGGTAGTTATGTAGACACCGTAGCTATAAGTGTCACACCATTAAGCGTATATGTTCAGGCCTTAGAGGAAGTGTGCCGTATTGCAAAGTCATTGATGGATGCTGCTGGTCATGCCTATCTTATTGTATCTGATTCTGTATTGAGATCAAGAAGTTTACGTGGGGGTGCGGGATGGCAAGAGGATGGTGACAATAGTAGTAGTGACGGCGAGGATACTACTACTGCTACTACAACTACCACACTTGATGCTGTGAATACAAGTGTAGATACAGCTAACAGCAATATTACCACAAATAATAACATAAAAAAAGGAGTCAAAAAACAGCGTGCCGTGCATCAAATGAAGGAAACACTGTTGGAGGCAGCTATTGCATTATATCATAAAAAAGATAAGAATTTAGCAAAAGCAGTAAAGTACGTATCACTATACCTGTCTGTGAAATCTTTTAGAAATAGATACACACTATTCTGGATGTTGCAGTTATTGTCTGTGACCCTAGTTTGTATGTCTAGAGCGGTCAGTCAGCACTAGGTTGGCCTCTATTTCAAGCAAACTTGACACATCTAACTTATTTTTCTTTGGCCCCTTTTCTCCCCTTTTATAGATATCTCACTGATAAATCCTTTATGGAAGATACTCCACAAGAAATTGCACATTTTTTACGTGTATATCGACAAAACTTTGATCCAGCTGCAATAGGCGATTTTTTAGGTGAAGGTGGACGTACTGATGTTGAAATTGAATATTGGTCTCAAATTCGTTTTCGTTATACTAGAGCTATTAGTTTTAATGATATGGAATTAGAGCCAGCTTTGCGATTATATTTAACAGGGAGTGGTTTTCGGCTACCTGGAGAAGCACAAAAAGTGGATAGATTCGTTGAAGTTTTTGTTAAAACATTTTGGCAGGATAATAGTGGAACAGAAAGGTACGTTTTATGCATATATGCATGCATCATATCCATACTTGTGCATATTGCTTAGCATTCCGTTTCTAACCAATATTTTTTCATTCACTCCTCTTCTGTCATATCATTGTAGATGCCCTTTCCGACATCCTGATACAATACATTTATTAACATATGCCATTATCATGTTAAATACTGATATTCATCGTGCAAATGTGGAAAAGAAGAATGCGAGCCGCAAGATGACAAAAGAGCAATTCACAAGAAATTTACGAGGTAAGCTCGTGCATGCATGTATGCAAACAACTGTCGGTTACATGAATAATCGACAGCTCCTATTGGTGCTTGTTATCTCCTTCATAATACTAACACCCTTTTTACATTTCTTCTATTCCTCTCTTTCTTAAGGTGCTGACATGGGTCATGATATCGATGCAGCCTATTTGGGTGTTATGTATGACACAGTCGAAAGTAATTCTTATCAATTTTCATATGATAGTAGTATTGGCACTGATCCAAATGTGACTGCAACACGAAGTGCTAGATCAAGTAGTGTATTAGGATCACTGACAACATTCGTACCTAGAGTTGTAAGACCGTCCGCGGCCTCCACCATGATGGCAGGAATGAGAGGAGATATTGATACTGCAGAATATACTGATGAAGATTGTGATATATATCGTGAAAAATTTACCTCTGATTTAAACAAAGCATTATTGGATAGTTCGGCACTATTAACAAGTTTATCAAGTTATGTATATCATTTTTTTCAAACAGGTGTTGATACAAATATAAGTTTAGATTTAATATCATTCATGTATGAAACTGTCTGGTTTCATTTTAAAGGTGTGTCTGATTCATTATTAGCAGATGGACCCAATGTGGATGACATGGTGGTAACATTCCAAACAATGGATATTCTATGTTACTCATTGGTAAGTGAAGTTTGACCAAAATTAAACTGAAATCTTTGTGTTTATATGCTCTCATTTTATGAATATGAACAAACATACCTTACTAACCCATTTACTCTTTCATGTTCTTATATCTTACATCGTTATAATGTACCAATTTATTCAAATCAATGCAATGCAATGCAATGCACTATGTCTCAGACAACTGCTATTTTTCTTGATATGAAGACACAAAAAATGCAGTTAGCTGATCAGTTGCTTAAATTTCAAACTAAATTTTGTCAACCAAGTAGTAGTAGTAGTACAACTACTACAACTGCTACTTCTTCATCTGATTATGTTGCAAATACTTCATCTAGAAAACCTTCACTTGTCAGAAAAGGATTGACTAAGGCCAACGACTCCACAGTGGACTCAATTGCTAATAGTGCATCAAATACAGATTGGTATTATCAAATACGTGATTGTGCTCCAGAAGAAGCTTTAGACGTTATTTCACATTTACATAAAGTTATGTTTTATTTAAAAGATACTTGCCAAGAAAATGCTACTAAAGAAAAAACAAGAATAATAGCAAATAAAATTGAAAAAAAAGCAAAAGTACTACAAAATAATGTATATTTTGTACGCGAAGGAGCATTAGGGAAAAGAAATCGTAATGGTCACATTAAAACATATCAATTCTTTCTATTTAGCGATCAATTAATTTATGCATCACTCGCTAAAACAGGTGCGTATTTCCGTCGGTTTTGTTTCTTGTTCTTATAACTTTGATATCTTTCTTCAATTTATTGGCAATTATTATGCACATTATTACTGACACTAACGCATGCAAATCTTTACCTATATACATGCCTTACACACCTATTACACATCCCACTCATCATTATCACCTTTTCCCTTCAATCTATCATATTTCTCATAATATAACATAAAGGTATTGGTTTGACTGGCTTTCATGAAGAGTACAAAGTACATGGCCAATTATCATTATTATCTATGATTGTATCTGATGTGGATAATGTCAGCGATCCTACACAATGTAGTTTATACATTGAACACCCTTACAAATCATTTATAATCACATTTAAGAAACCTACACTCAAAATGCAATGGCTTCGTGATATTCAACAAACATGTAATACTTGTTTTAGGCGTGCCGAGATGACTTCTTCTTCCATTAATAATACTAGTAATAACGGAACAAAATCACCTATATCTAGCCCTTCAAGAGTATCTAATAATAATACTGGTGATAGTAAACGTATTGTTAATGCAAAAAGGGTAAAATCATTAACTATCGATTTATTAGATGAAAAAGCACTGATAAATAGATCATCAATCAATGGTCCACACGACACAAGTATTACAAATAGCAATTCTACAGTATTAACACCAGCACAAATTGAGAATAATGAAGCCATATTACGCGCAGCACTGAGTAATACACCCGATAGACACACTAGCAGTGTTCGTCTTTCTATTGGTCAGAATAACACTAGTAGTGGTGATGTACTGTATGGCTATGCAACTTCACTCGATACTACTAATGATCTTGAATCTGCGTCTGCTGCATTAGCATCACCTTCTACATTGAATACATCAGGTGATGTTAGCAGCATAGAGAGTAGTCTAGACACGGAATCGGATTATGACAGTGATGATGATGATGATGAGGATGAGTACGAACATGTGATAACCGCCTGGGCTCATGATAAACGAAAAAGTTTAGATCTTCGCAATGATCCAGATTATAACGCATTATAATCGACGAAGATGTATATAGTATTAAAAATGTGAGAATATAAATACACGCCTTTTTTATATACTACAATGGTATTACTTTATTACCCTCAAAATTTTTTCCATAGATTACTTTAACATTGCTTTCAGTTGTGAAATTGCATCATCAGTGAGTGCGTTGCTTCTTCCTTCCCAGTTGGCCTTAACTATATCCAGTATAGTACCCGTGTCTACCATGCCATTAACGTCACTACTGCTGATGCTACTACTACTACTACTACTACTACTACTACTACTACTACTACTGCTACTACTACTGGTTGTGTTTGGTATGGATACTATTTTATCACGTATAATACTACCGCCTTTCTGTATCAAAGTAATAATAGATGATGTATTTTTGTATATAATTTCTAAGACATCATTTTCATTGGTTAATATATCATGTGCAAGTGTGAGTATTTTATATAAGATATCACTAGTATTGCATATTAATGATTTGTATTCATTGATTGAAAACATACATTGTATAATATTATGCAATAAATTTGTTATTATCATTCTTATGGTTTTATTACTCGACGATTTATGTGTGTGACAGCATACTAACATTGCAATAATGCGATTATCATTTGTAACGGTTTTTGTAACGGTTTCTGTATTATTATTATCCATTAACAAAGCATTTCGTAATTTGTCATAACGAAATGAATTGATTAAAAATCTAAAATTTGTGATAATACTGGCAGTGCTTACACTCGTACTGTTATTGTCAGTTAAATTTGTTATAATTTTATCATAACAAATATTTATGTATTTATTCTCAGCCATTAATGGTGATGAATTTGGATGTAGAGCACACAATCTTGTTATATCAACTATAGGAAATATATCATTTAAATTACCCTTATATGTTGCAATTAATGATAATAAAATATTGATATCATTTAAATGTATTTGTGATACATGATATTTTGACGTGTCTTTTAAGATAGATAGTATACCATCAGGTAACCGGCGCACATCAGCCGTTTCACCTAATATATCAATGATTTTTGCATATAATTTATCATACGGTGGAATATCTGTTGTCGTTATAAATGTAGTTGTTGTTGCATTACTGATGTTTGTAGTGGGATTCGTACTGCTTACTTTAGTAGGATCACCAACATAAGCACCAAGTGTATTCATATTATTGGCAGACATACCACTTGCAGAAGATGAATTACTAGTATGAGGTTGCGAAGATCCTAACGTAGGAACTTGTGATCTACCTGATCTTTCTAAAATCCAATCAGCAATTTGTTGTAGAAAATGTTGCCCTATTTTACCTTCATTTTGATCAATAAACCTTTGTGCAGCTATAAATGCATTTTCTGTATCATTAAAACCTAGCTGCAACGTCATAGCGCCCCCCCCAGGAACATCTATTTCTACCGGCATCACATGGTCATATGTGACTCCATGCACATCACCACTATCACTACTGTTCTTACCATTACCTGTAACTTCACCTATTTCAATCCATGATCCATTAGACATTTGTGCTGCAATCATTTTAGATGATTTATTAAAGACCATAACAGTACCTTCACTTTTAGGTCCAATATTACCTCTGTCTTCCCAAAGTGTACATTTTGCTAATTCTTCATTAGATGGTCCCTTTTTTTGTTTCTCAATAATATCATTAACATGTATATCAAATGCATTATTTAACTGTAAACATACTGATTGATTAATATATTGTTCTTTATTACTAAATCTTCTTATCATTCCGTCATGTGATCCAGTTAAAAAATCACCATTGGGCAAAGGAAGAATACACCACGTACATGATGGATGTTGAATGGTTTGTAGGCATGTACCTGTTTTTGTATCCCATATACATACAGTACCATCCTCTGCACAACTTATTAAATCACCATATATATCATTTATTTTCATTTCATCGTCAGTATGTCCGTCATTGCCCTTATTGAGACGCGCACAATCGAGAACAAAAGGTGGTGTATTATCGTCACCTGATGATTCATGATACATACATACACCAGGTATAAAATCATTTGATGATAATGTTTTGATATTAGTATGATGATTTGAAGTATCCATATTGTTATTATCGATACTGTACATACGTACGGATCCATCATTTGAACATGTAGCAAATTCAATATTCTGATTTGAATGAAATACAGTGGTAGAATCTTGTTGTAGTATATGATTATTTGTGGCGTATAAGCATATATTGCGTATGGGACCATCATGATCACGTCTCGAAGGTCCTAGCTGTTCACCGTCATTAGGGTCAAATAATCGCAACTGATAGTTGCATGGCTTGCTATCGATGCTTTCTCCTGTAGATGTCGTTAAAATATGTCCAGTTGGTAAACCTAATACATGCACACCATTTTCATGGCCTTTTAATTCCATTAAACATGCACCTGCTAGATCTAAGTCCCAAATACGTGAAGTCCCATCCCAGCTACCACTAATCAATTTATAATCATGTGTCCATGAAAAAGAAATAATACCTTTATCATGTCCTTCTAATTTTAATAATAATTGATTTGTATTAGGATCATATATTCTTATATGATGATCCATACAACCTGTTACTATTACACCTTGTGGATATGTAGCATTTATACCGGGTGCTAATGATGCTACTGCAATGACCCAATGACTGTGTTGGATTTCTTGAAGAATTTCTTCAAATTCAGGTAAAGATGTACTACTTATTGAGGAACCACTACTACTACTACTGCTACTACTATTCATTCCGTTTACATCCACTTCAAGAAGTTTCCATCTTTTAGCATTGGGAGAGTCTGCTTGACATCCACTTATCAACTCCTTGTTCGGACCAAAGCTCAGTGCGCGTACAGGACCGGTATGAGCCTGCAACTCAGAGACAAGTCGATACGGCATTCGCTTCTTGTTTACTTTTCAATTAATATTAATTAATGTAGAACCTTTACTTAAGTGTTCTTCTGTGAGGTTCAAAGAAGAAATCGGCCGACGAGCGCACGATTTCGAAGGAGCAGGCGAATCCACGGTGTATAAAGTTGCATAGACTAAAGTAGCATTTCATTTTGGGTGAGAGTGAGCTTAGTGAACTTTTTGATATTAAATTGGTATCCATTATGAGTTCACCTGCAGAAAAAGCTGCTGCACGTCGTGCTAAAGTTTTGGCAAGAGCCAAGAAAGGAAATAGTGTCACAGCATCAATGGATGATGATGATGGTCTAGCTGCTGCTGCTACAATAGCAAAAACTAATACTGATGACTCTTCTAAAGATGGTAATGATAATGATAATACCACACCAACAAAAATAAATGAAGATAGCACTATGCTTATGACACCAGACTCAATCCTAGACTCTACTGATGTAGGTAGTGCTACATCATCAATAACTAACACAACACCTGCAACAGATGATACAGCTGCAAGGAAAGAAAGACCATTAGAAGCACGAAGAAGATTAATCAATGAACGTAAAGCAAGGGCACGTGCTGAGCTAGCTCCACAAATGATAATGGATGAAACAACAAAAGATGATGATACATGTGCAAAAGTAGAGGAAGATGTAAACAACGAAACATCACCTAAAATACAATTCGTATCACGTTCGGCACGAGAGGTAGAGATTGAGATTGCATCCATAAACAGAGGCAATCCTAATGCAGATTTTCTCGGTGCTGAAGGTAATAAAGGCGACGATGATAGTGCTATTTATGAGTATAGTAAGCCTACTGAGGATGCAGCAACGGGTGGTAGCACAGATGATCAAGATACTACTGATGCACCACGTGTGAAAATTATGACATTACGTGAAAAACAGTTACTAAAGAAAGCACAACGTCGGGCCGCTGGTTCAAATAGTGCAACTACAGCAGCTGCACCAACAGAAGGAGACATGACAGCAAGCACTAACGGTGACAATGGTACTCAAACAGCTACAAAAGGTGATGCGTACGAGAAAGAATCTTTGAAACAACAACGACTACATGAATTAGCTGTTGCCAAAGCTGCGGATCCACAATCTATACCGAGAATAATACGTATTTTACTATTGATAACATTGGCTGTTATGGCAGGTATCACCTCTTATCAGAATAACCAAGCAGATTCTATCAAGTTATTACATAGACGTGAACGTATTATAAGAGATAATGTAGAGAACGGCGGCATGCATGGTAGTCGTACATCTAACATTAATCATATCAAAAAGAAATTAGCAAAATCAAGCAAAAGTAGCAGCAGTAGTGTTGATAATGAAGTCAATAGTGTGATGGACAACAATGATATCAATCTAGATGCGCTATTTGAAGAAGAAGCAGCACAAACCTTTGATTTACTTGACAATACTCATGTTGGAGCTGGAGAACCTAGTCAACATATGAATGTAATAGAAATGACATATCACTGGGTTTTTGATCATATATATACTGTGCATCATATGGTCACAGAGCACAGCACTGTGGGGCCAAAATATACTCAATTATGCAATGCATTCACCAGCTTTCAATCTACAAGTGGTACTGCTAATTCACCTATAATTACTACCTCTATCATAGATAATGTGTATAAAACTACGTTTCACAAGGATACCTCTCATAATAATATAGATTCAAATCAAGCAAATTATTCGTTGATATTGAATGATATTGATTACACAGTGCAAGGTTGTTCAACACATTGGCATGATACTGGAATGATAGCCGTATTTATAGCATGGATATTATCCACAATGACAATCAATATCATAAAATCTAATAATATATACACAAAAGGGAATGGTATATTCAAATCATTGATACCTCATCATAGTCCAAATGAAAAGACTGGCTGGTTAGCTTCTATATGGAATTGGTTTACGGGTGATTTTGATCTATTAGATTATATCAAAGAATTATGTTTTGGATTTATTGGTGAATTCTCATTATATTATACCATCACAATCATAGTTGCATGCGCAATGGCATCGAAAGATGCAGCTATAGCAGTACATAATACTTAAGGTAAATAGATATAGTATGATGCTATTATGAAGTAGGTGAAAACAGAGGGCCGACTGGCGTCTTCGTGCGTTCGTAGGCAAGAGTAGCTGCAGATGCTCTTTTAGGAAGAATATATTTGTATAGTACGATCTCCACCAAACGAGGAAATTTTTAATAATGCTTATTTCAAATCATATTTTTTTCTTATTTTGAACATGTTTGTAAGGTTAGGGTGAAGTATTGAAGCAGAGTGGCGTCGTCAAATACACTATATATTTCGTAAGTTACATTAATTAAACATCTTGGCTCGCTGCCATCATCTTGATCAGCATGTCCTTGAGCTCGCTGGTGCTCTGCATGTGGGTCTCTAGCAGCTTTCGCAGCTCATTATTCTCCTCTTTGAGCTCAGCGTGCAAAGCCTTGTTCTCTTCTTTCATATCTTTAGCTTGTGTGTCCATCTTCTCTCGAAGCCCTGCGTTCTCTTCTTTAAGTTCAGAACGTAAAGCCTTGTTCTCGTTTTCGATCTCTTCTTTCAGATCATCTGTCTTATCATGCAGTAGTTGCCCCAATACACGTATCTCCGCTGCACTGTCCATGATGTCATCCACCACTTTCTCTGGTCGCAGTACTTGCAAGTACGTAGGTGAATACTCCGGTTTCTTACGCTCTTCGGCACTCATCAGCTTCTCGTACTCTACCACGATGCCCGCTCGATTGTAGTTTGCCGATGATTTCTCTTGCTTTTTCACTTCGTCATGTTTGTCGGACATGATGGCAATCAGCAGGTTCAGCAGAATCACAGCCATCAGAAGCATGAACGACACCAGCAGTGACACCGATATGGCAGCATAGTGTGTCTCTGTGATGGCGTCGATCGGCACGTCCACTCCCATGACCAGTAATGTGCTGCTCAACAGTGCCTGCGCATAGGTATTCCACGACGCATCATCTACAATCGCCGAGGAGTGGTCTGTGAGCGTCATCAAGTTGAATGACGCACTGTATCCGAAGATAAGAATCACCAGAACGGCCAAAAACGCCTTCGTACTCTCGATAATCTTGAACACCATTCGCACTAGGGCGCCATAGCCCTTCATGGCTTGCAGATAGAACAAGAAACCTAGCGCAAACATGGGAATGGCCACTGCGCTCAATGTAGATACGAGGCGTAGTCCATCTGGATCCACACGGCCATCGGCAGAGCTCACCAAGAGCACAAAGTAGTACACCATTGCTACACTCACCAACGTCAAGCGAAACAAATCTTGCAAGTTCCAAGGGTCACGCAGATGAGTTGAAATTGCTGCATACGGCGTGGGTCCTGTCTCCGCAGCAGCCTGCTTCACTTCATGTCGAACGAAGTATAGGTGCAGACTTAACACGAGCACATACAAGGCAATGCCCAGACTCCTCTCCGTATTGCCTTGTGGTAGTGCAGAATACGTGATGAACCACATGGAGTGGACTGCATAGGCTGCCGTCATGAGTGCATACAATACGAAGTCACGCATGAAGACTCGTCGTACATATGTTCTCCATTTGAACTTGACGAGTACTTCTAAGAACTCCGACTCGAACGGCAACGGGTCGCCTTTCGCAGCACGATATACAGCACCCAGAAAGTCGTGCTCCAGCGATGCAGCATTACGAAGTGGTAATACAGCTGGCTCCACAGCGACCTCAGTCGCATTCGCGATCAATTGCGATTCTACATCAGGATTCCAGAAGCCTAATGGATAACATACAGACGATCCACGCACCTCAAAGTGCTTGATGGGACTCATCCACTTGCTCACCAATCTCTTGTCATGAGGAAGTGCCACAAGCTTGCCTACCATCTTCAGTAACAGAGCAGGATATATCTTGGCCAGCATCACCAAGTCTCGCACATCGATGAGATCACAAAGGGGTAGCTGAGAATCGTAGCGCGGAGCCACATCTTCGGAGAGTACTCTTTGGCTCTTCACCAACGCAGCTGGGTGCCAAAGCAGCTCATTATAGATCTGCGCTAAGTTGGCACAAAAGCGAGTATTCTTCTGCCTGATGAAGTATACAAATAATGTGCACTCTGAAGGATACGCGGCGAACTTCAGTGGACTAAACAGAAACTTTAATGCATGCTTAGTACACCACTCTATCCACTCATAATCACCAGCATCTGCGACGACATCAATCATAGCCCTACCAGCCATATTCGAGAACATCAAACTAGGCCACTTCTCGAACATCGTATCCTTAAGTGAACGCTCACCACGAAAATGTCTACCTACTGCGTCATCGATTTCACTTACTATAGGCTTCAAAAGTCCATCGGGTACAAATGCTGCAATATCCCACACCTTGACTGTGTTATCATCTCTTCCAGTGAGCACATGACGCCCGTTAGGTGACCACGCTACAGAGGTTATACTATAATTGTTTCCTCGCATGATCATGATCTCATTGTCCGTAGCTGCATCCCACACCCTGACAGTCTCAGCGGAGAATATACTAGACGTCTGCCCTCGCATAGTCATGACCTCGTTTCCCGTGGCTGCCTCCCACACCTTAGATGTATTATCAACGCTGCCAGTGAGCACATGGCGCCCGTCAGGTGACCACGTTACGGAACTTATTACACTTGTGTGCCCTCGCATGGTCATGACTTCGTTGCCCGTGGCTGAATCCCACATCTTGGCTGTCATATCAAAGCTGCCAGTGAGCACATGACGCCCGTCAGGTGACGACA
>JACKZZ010022279.1_pt1 | contig 23443 bp, 10 predicted proteins | sample 8027871 | NCBI WGS metagenome assembly JACKZZ01 (sample SAMN15724774, study PRJNA655200) | protist metagenome | isolation source: fluorescence activated cell sorting (FACS) single amplified genomes of... | place: USA: West Boothbay Harbor, Gulf of Maine | collected 2000-07-19 | reverse complement strand
CGAGGTGAGACTTTGAGGAGTCATATCTTTAATCATCGTTCATTCCAGCAAAGTACTATATTTTGTTTTTTGATCTACATCAGTTATTGATTGTGTGAAAAAAATTGACGCGAGAATCTTTATCCTGTTCATCATGTTGGCAGCCAGTGCACAAGAAATGCGAAGCATGTGTGGAGTGTCTTTCGATGAAGAGGGATTCAGACAGAGTCCTCCATTTCAATGATTGAGTGAGACGTTTCTGTTGTGACGACAGTCTTTCGTATTTTTCGTATAACTCGTGTTTTGTCGTCAGCGGTTTTTCATGTTCCTTACTGGTGACGAATTTTTGCAATGTTGCGGAGGCGACGGATTCTCTGTGAAGATAGCGTTTGCTTTTTTCCATGATTCAGTCCAGTGGATCAGAGATCGATCTTATGTAGTCATTTTTTAAAATATTTTCTGTAAATTATGTTCGGCAGAGTTTCGTTGGGGTTTCGATTTGGCGTTCGTCTTTGCGTTTGCCATATGTAGATCGATGAGAAGTTTCACCGGAGTAGACTAAAACTGACAAAATTCACACAAGATTGATTTGCTACATTTCGTTAGATAAGATCCTGTATTACCGAGCAGTATACATAGCAATAACATATCCAAAGCTGTCCTGTCGAAAAAAATGTCTGCTTTTAGCCTCGTCCATGCAAGACTTTTCATCCTCCTCATTCTTTGCGATCGGAACGTTTCCACCCCTGTAGCTCTGGGTCGATTTCTTGCTTTCGCACCGGCACAGCACCACGATGGATCACATCGCGATCCTGAAGGTTCACCGAGGTTCCATATCCATATTGGACCAGGACAAGGAGCAGACGAAGATGATTGTCTTCTAGAAGAGAAAGAACAGCATCCATCTCCCTCATTGAAAGCGGCAATTCCTGAGCAGAACGAAGAAATTGCATCCTCTTTACTCGCAAAAACAACCCTTTCGGCACGGACGACAGTTCTCTCTACCAGTTCTGCATCACATATTCACTCAACAGTGACTGAAGATTTGTTGATTCCAGCTCGGAGAAGATGCGACACACTCTTCTTGCGTTGCACAGGTTTTGTGAGGAGATTCGTCAACGTAGCGCCTCGGCGTGAGTCCGTGCTTTCCGGTGCTGCAAACGAAGTGGTGCAGAATGTGGTAGAAGATGAAGATGTACACGGTCCCAGTAGTAGTGCGGCACCGCTTTTGGAAAGTGTGGATGCAAGCACATTCATCTCATCAAGTAAAAATTCTGATTCTCATGTCATTGACGAGCCCGATCATCATCTCCGAAAGAACGAGGGTTACAAGAGGATCATTATCAAGGTGGTTAATACATTGAGTGGTGAAGAAATGTGCGACAGCTTTTCGTTTATGCTGACCTCTCAGACACCGATTGGCCAAATCGTGAGAGCGGTTAAGTACAATTTACGCGTCGCCGAAACGGATAGTACGAGTGCGGATAGTTCGCCGCGGGATTTTTTTGCACGAACACCAACGGCGAGAAGAATATGCGAAACAGAACTTTTTCCTCCAGGAGATGTGCCTAGTACAACATGTCCAAGGACCAAATACTCGCGACACAATTTTGTGCAAGTGTATTTTGAGAGCAGCCAAATCAGTCAGTACGATGAAACTCTCTTTGAAGAGTGGTTGCAACAAAAAGCGTCATGGAAGAGCCAGAGTGAGTTGTTGCAAGCCGAAGAAGAAAAGAAGACGACGCACCAGGGCCAGAGTTCTCAACTGGAAGTGGGCCAAATAATCACACTCCTTGCCATGCGAGTCTCTGCACTTCAGCATTTGAAGGAATTTTTAGATTACTCACCAGATTTTGATGATTTTGATTTCTGGAAATTACCCATCAAACAAAACGGATTAGAGGAAATCATTATTGACCCGATCTCGTGGAACCCCAGTTCGACCGAATTGCGGGTTACCGAGGCGTTTGCTGGCTCCCGATTTTTGAGACGCACGAAATTAGCTTCACAGTCCTCTTCTCACTCTCAGCAAGACAATAAAGACAACATCAAGAACATGAATATGAAATTGAAGCGTGTGAAAACCAGGGATTTACTCAGCCTCATTTTCACAGAGGGAGACATCCTGAACGGCAGCAAAGAACGCCCCGATCAAAGCTACCTGGAAAATGGGCGGCATCTCACCATGCAGTTTCTAGCCTATGCCTCGAAAACTCTGCAGCGTCCTCAATGCATCAACAGTTCATGTACGAATGAGGATACTGATGAATTACTAGTCCAGTACGGAGAGTCGTTACAATGTCCTGATTCCCTAGAAATTGCACTAATTCATCACAATCGTTTGGTTTTAGACCCGAGATTCTTGGCTGCATCGTCACTTTCTGAATATCATGCAGCGACATCCGATATGCGAAGAAACCTCATTTTCAGTACAGTAACGATCCGGAATTCGGAACGCGGCGCACTCGGCTCATCTTTGGCATACGGACCAGTTCCAAACTTTTGGAAAAACGCAGCACCGACTTGGCAGCGCCAAATTCATCACTGAGATTGTAGCTGAGCATTTTTCCGTTGAAGAATGTTCAGTGCAAATTCCTCTTGAAATGATCTTTTCGTGCGTCGCAGTTAGCGTATCATTTGATGGAAAACTAATTGATAATTGTTGTGCATCCTGAATAAATATTGTCTCCTGGTGATTCGTTGCCTTCTTCGGGATTTGTCTGTAGCTACTTACGACACAGAGGAGTTTTGATGTTCGTGCAGACGTCGTAAAAATAGGAATCCGCATGCGTACTTTTTGTCTTGCATGGATGGTACATTGACTTGAGCTGTGTACGTGTTTGTAGTACGTATTTCGCGATTAAAGTTTCTGCAATTCCAGTCACGTATCGCGAACGAAAATATTTTCCATAATTGATTCTGTGGTTCGGCATTCTTGCGTTTCCGCCGGTCGTGTTAGCATTTGATATCATCGCAGGAGCATTTTCAACAGGTCGGACGTCACGTGACATTTTTGAATATTTCCTTCGGTATGTCTCCTCATGAATCGTTTTCAGCAGCGATGAAGACAAACGTTTCTCAGATAAAGATAGAGGAATAATGTAGATGTAGGTGTTTGTTCGTCAGGCAATCTACCATTGTTGTTGAAGCCGACTCCATGACTCTAGCCCTTGTACCGCGAAAATCTGATTGCTTTGGTCAATCATTAATTCTCAAACTAACTCCCGCGTCGAGTACAGTGTACCACCAGGAAAATCAAAATTCATCTCCATTTATTATACGGTATCTATTCGTCCGTCTCGCTGGTTGATGGAATTTAGCTAGCATACTATTTTTACCTGTTTCGTCGTCTTAATAGGATTATTAATGCGAATGAACACGTTTTGGCTACGTGCAACAGTGATCTTTAGCATTCATTGTAAATTTGCTTTCCAAAACCAACGTGCCTCAGTACTATCCAGGATGAAGATGCCCACCATGATTCTCCGCAGCTGTTTCTTCGTCAGTCACCTTCTACCATGCATCCTCATTCCCTTCAATCACGGCGTTTCTTTCACCAGCTTAGTGGCCGTTCACGGGCGATTTCTTGCAGGTTCGGCGCTGGAAAATTTCTTTCCAGACGATGCGATGACGAAGGCTTACGCCTTGCAGGTCAACCAAGCCCTTCAAGACGAGAGCGAGGACGAAGACTTAGTATTCGAAAACGACGTTTCGATCGGATCGTCGTCCGCATTTTCGTCCTCGTCACTAAACAGTTCAGCGAAGACAGCCCTTCTTCCAAAAGCATCAAAGACAACAATCATTTCATCTAGTAGCTCGGGAACAAAAATTCATTCCGCAGAAGAGAAGATGAATCCACTCAGTACTTCTGATATGAGTCGCGGAGGTCGATGCGATGCATTGCTCTTGCGTTGCGCGAGTGGTGTTAGGGATTTTTTCCACAGAAAGTGTCCTCCTGAGAATCGTCACAAGTCCTATCGCGAAACCCTGATGAGAGGCATGGGTCATTCTATTAGTGTGGGAGACGATGACGATTCTGAGGAAGATATGAATGCGTCCGCTGTTAACGCTAATCGTTATCGTTATGTTACCGCTACCGGTCATGAAGAAGCTGGCAGCAGCTCTTCTGCTACAGCTGATCTCCTCAAAAACAAACTGCACGTCGATCGGTACCTAACAATCGATATCAAAGTGATCGGTTCGCTTGCTGGCAAATCTCTTTGTGAGAGTTTTCCACTCGTAGTGACCTCTAGTACGCCGATTCGACAGGTCGCGAGAATTGTCGAGGCTAGGTTGTTGCAAGAGCTCTTATCCGAGAGCGGCGAGTCCGTTTCTAACCCTTTTGCCGCGGTCGCCGTTCGGAAAAAACATATGTTTCTGCAACTGCATGTAGATACGGTTTGCATCCACCAGACCGATAAGACATCGTTCGGAGAGTGGCTCGAGGAGACAGCAACGGAGCAAATTCGAGAGGATCTTCTTTTGTCATCAGGTCCGGAAATGACAATCTTAGCCACGCGAGTTTCCGCTCTTCAGCATCTGCGAGGATTTCTAGAGGCTTCGCCAGCATTCGACAAATTCGATTTTTGGGACCTCGAGAAAAATCGCCGAGCGGTTGATGAGGAAGTTGTGGACCCACATTGGAATCCTTTCTGGACAGAATTGCGCGTTACTGAAGCGTTTGCCGGATCGCAATTTTTCAGGCCTAAGAAAGTCGGAAACAAAGCCCCCACTCATTCGGAACAAACAGAAGATGATGTCGTTCAAGAAGATATTGACAAGAAGAAGGATGATAACAACATGAAAGATGATGTAGAGCAAGCAGATACTGACAAGAAGAAGAATGATAGAGATAGTATGAAAATGCATTTGAAACGCGTCAAGACCGCCGACTTGCTGAGCGTGATTTTCTCCGACGGGGACATCATGCATGGTACCAAAACCAACAGGGATGAGGATACGAAATACCTCCATTATAGTCGTCATCTCACAGCACACTTCGCTGCGTACGCTTCAAAAGCGAGTCGGGAGTATCAGGAACGTTTGAAGAGTCCGTTCATTAGTACGGGAAGTCGCAGTGCACAGAGTAGTGCAACATCTAGTGCAACATCATCTTCTTCATCTCGTAGAAAGAAGAGTTGTATCTTCGAGAAACATGTCGATGAGCTTTTAGTGCAATATGGCGAGTCTGAACAATATCCTGATTGTTTAGAAATAGCACTAATTCATCACGATCGTTTGGTTTTGGATCCGAGATTGTTTGCTTCTTCATCGGTATCGGAGTACTATCGATCGGTAAACCCTTTACCAAACAGGACAAGTCTCAGGAATATGGTGGTGAGCACGGTGACAATTCGCAACTCGGACCGTGATGAACACGGTTCGTTTTTGGCATATGGACCGATACCGAGTTTTTGGAAAAACGCAGTGCAGAGTTGGCAGCGTAACTAAAACTAAGTATTAGAGATTCTGCAGGTGAATCGAAATGCAAAGGTGGAGCCGTAATTAAATCTACAGCCGAGTAGCAATACAAAGCTGGCAATGTATGAATTAAATATGCAGCTCTGCGTTTCTATACTACGAAGGTGAAGTGAAGATCATGTCTCCTATCTTCGGACTCGAAGAAAATTTTTTCAAAAATTGAATTCGTTACTCTCTAATCTTTACCATCCGCGTTTCAGCTATATTGTATCGGGCCTAAAACCTAAAATTGACATTGATGCTCATCTCGACGCAGAAATGGCGAAAACGCAGGATGGAAATTCAATGGCAAGCGTGAATTCTTTCGTAGCAGTTGTTTGCATTCAGTATTTTTCCTTGAGCATTCGTGTATCGACTATGTGGACAGATTCTTATGTTCGTCTTGTCTTCTGGTAATAACAATTTGCTCCTGTTTGCGGATGCTTAGGAAGAATGGTCTGTGTGGAACAGCACTCGTGAAAAGGTGGCGTGGCGTATAGTGTACAAACAAGGATGTTCGAACAGTGAGTACCATATGTGGATGAACGTTTCAGCTGTATTATTTATCGCTGCCGACACATCTTCATAAAGTCTGTGCACGACGTACATTCAACTGTGTCGAGAAGATAAGTCTTGGTCTTGATGCGTGCGCGCTAGTTGTATCAACTAACACTATTTTTACACTGTATGGTTTCCATACAATAAATATGGGTTTGGTCATCATCTCGGAACTCGCAAACTGTCAAAAAAAATTCGCACGCCATTTTTATTTTGCGAAAAAAATATCGATTTTTTTTTGATTTTGAAAATTTTGGCTCCTTAAAAGAAAACGTTATCTGCTGTCGATTAAAAATTTAGATTGATTGTTTTCGTGTTGTAGTTACTCTTTCACATAATCAGCTCGTGCGTGTGAGCCGGGTCGATTGATATGTGTATGTCCATCTCGTGCTCTTGAAATATATTCATTGCATCTAGTTATAGTTTGTGATTGAAAATATTCTGAGTTCCGAATAATTTTCATTGTAGTTGAAGCGCGGAGAACGCTCGAATAGTTATTAAATGCAACTAGATTTGATGACCACAATCATCTGACAGTTGCAGTTGTATTATGCAAGAAATATAGCGTTCTGATTACTGAAGTTTTCGTGAAATTTATTTTTGCAGGAGCTTGTTTCCATTGATTAAGAGTTCAGCGAGTTCCATATGCATATTCATTTTGGCAGCAAAAAGCAAACTTCTAAATTTGTTATTGTGCAAAAATTGAATTGATTCGAAAATCATGCCCTGCCATCAAGTGCGTGCGAAGATTATCCGTAGTCACCTTGTTGCAGTTCTTGCTTGGTGCGGTTTCCTTTCCGAGGGACGGATTCTGTTGAGTCGGGGCGACCAGACACGGGGTTCGAAGCACACCGACGCAGAAGTCAAAGTCGTCGTATTTGCTTTGAGCGGGAAAAGTGCAAAAGTGACGGTTTCGGGATGCATCAGCATCGATGATCTGTCGTCCAATGTTACACTCCGTAAAGATCTTGGCATTGACAGCAGTGTCAGATTTATAGAGTTCATCGTGAAGGATAGTACCACGAAGCTCGACGATCGCGCAGCGAAAATCGGAGATCTCCTTCTCCTTCATGGCATACAAGATAAGTCCGACAGCGACAGTGCGATTTCCTCGCTACATTTGCAATATCTATTGCAATCATATGCAGCGTTCCCGGACAGAGAAACTCTCGAAACCGCTCTCGTCTCTTATCATACCGAGGACGAGAATTATACCGCTACAATGGATCAATACGGCCCGATTAAGTATTGGGATGTGAGCAAGGTTAGTGATCTCTCCTATCTTTTCGACAAACGTAATCTGCCTCTCCTGCAAGATTTCAACGCTGATATCGGAGAATGGAAGACATACGACGAGCGTGATCCTGAGAGCGGTGTCACGGACATGAGTATGATGTTTTGCCAAACAACCCACTTCAGCTGCGACTTGAATTGGGACACTACGAAAGTGACGACAATGGAAGCTATGTTTTCCATGGCGACTGAATTCAACGGCCGCATCAGCTTTACGAACACGTCTCAGGTGACGAATATGGGCTGGATGTTCAACGGTGCAACAAAGTTCAACCAGCCCCTCGAGTTCAACACGGAGAAGGTCGCGGATATGAGCCTCATGTTCAATTATGCACTAGCATTCAATCAGCCTGTCGAATTCAACACAGCCAAAGTAACTAACATGAACGGTATGTTCTACCATGCCATAAAATTCAATCAGCCTGTCGAATTCAACACGACCGGCGTGACGAACATGAGCGGCATGTTCATGAGGGCAACACTATTCAATCAGGCTCTCCCATTCAACACAGCGAAAGTGACGAACATGAATAGCATGTTCGAGGGCGCAACATCTTTCAACCAGGAGCTCAAATGGGATTGTAGCAGCGTGAAGAACATGAAATATATGTTTGTGAACGCAAAAAGCCTCGAGCAACGCATTGAGTTTTTCAATATCAGGTCCGAGCTCAAACTAATAGATGAAGATAGCAAACTGTGCGACGGCGTATTTGCAGGGGCATTGCGATTTCGAGGTGACCTCTTATCTCTGCACAAAGGAATTGTGGAAGTTTCACAAATAGCGCTCCCGTGCTCAATTTTCTCGTGGTGTTGGTCCTGTCCGCGCTAGCGATGGGAGTCGCAAACAGATGACTCATGAATGCGACGAAAAAGAAAGTGTCGAGTATGAAAAGCCCCCCGGCAGTCGAAGACCCTTAATACAGCATCTCAGAAAGTATCGTCTTTATTAAGTAAAAGATATATCTTCAGCTATTAATACAAGTTGCCCACTTCCGGTTACACGGCCGCAGGTGAGGTCTAATATCGGGAGAGAGAGAGAGAGATTGGTTTCAGGACTGCACGAAGATATATTAACACGGGTCAGAAAACACTATGCGCTCAGTTCGTTGTAGTGATCCACGAGTTCCGGGATATTTATTCGAGGTTTGTCTTGGCAGAAGGACGGCATTGACAGTAGATTTAGTGGTTCGACAGATTCAGTTTCAGTTTGTGATGTAGTGGTTCGACAGATTCAGTTTGTCATGTAGAGGTTCGACAGTTTCAGTTTGCTATTCGGAAGTTTTTACAGTTCGTTGTTGCCAGTAGCATCATTCTAATCTCCCATTACACACACTCTTCTTGGTCATCAACTTCTCTCGAGTCAACCAAGCGCACGAACTTATTGATTTCCCGGAAGCTGGATCCGTGCAGCCCTAAAAAGTCAATATCCTGCTCACCAGTACAACTACAAACAACTGCATGTCCTCGCGATAAGTAACCAAGTATCTCCCACAGAAAATGTATGTCATGATTTCTCTCTAGTAAATTCTGACGATCGAAGGAGGGCGTTTATTGCGGTGAGATCTTGTTACTAGTGGTTTCTTGCCAAATTCGAGATATGATGTCTTATCATTATGTGAAATTTACACCCGGTCGGGTCAGTGCGTGGTGGTTCGTATGCGTATCATCATGGTTCCCATCTCTGTGAAAATTTTTGTTGAGCACAATGTGCAAATTTTAGTCACGTACTAACTTGAGTTGAGCGTGCAGAGGTTCAATTTGTGAAGATGTTGACGCCGCAAGCGTGCGTCGGCGATGGATTTGCCTAGTGGTTCAGATGTTCGCAGTTCTCGCACGTGTAGAAATCACAGTGCCGTGTTCATGGTTTGGCCGCTTGCGGGGCAGATTGCTGTCTCCCCAGGAGCCGTTGGATTGATCTGATGAGCCGTTGGATCGATCTCACAAATTTTTTTGTCGTTCCCTCAAGAGGAGGGATCAAAAATCATGATTGAGGATCTTGAGAAATCACCAGGCGAATACATGCCCGCACGATTAACGATTTGATGTGCATGCATCGAGTACCAGAATCTGATTATTTTCATTCGTTCTCTCGAAAAACAAAAATCATTTCCTCCGATTAGTTATTTCGTGTTCAGTACGAGTAGATTAGCATTTTAGCTTGACATTGCAATAGTTAAAGACTGGAGCTTCGACGTCTTTATCGTCTGGCTCTTCATCATCCTCTTCGTCATGTTCATTCGTTCGGGACCACGATACTTTTGGGCCAGGCACTCGACATGATAGATATCCGCATGGCGATATGGATGTTGATGATGACAATACTAATGGCGATGGTAGTGCCATTGAAATTGACGATCTCTGTAATTGCGTTGGTAATGCGAGCGCTGCGGGCGCGGGGGGTATTTCGCCTGGAGACGAGCTGGGGGAACTGGAGGAGCTGTTCCGAGGATTGAATATGGGCACAGCGCGTGGGAGCTTCATAGCGATGAGGAGAGATCGCCAACCGTTGGGCGCGTTGGAAATGCGGCATAATTGCTGGAAGCCTCAGTTTCTCAGGTGGTGGCGACTGCAGGGCATGCGGAACCTTGGTAGCTCAGAATGTATGCCTACACCCCGTGATTACTCGTGATTAGCCACGCACTACTGCAGCGGCAGCTTGGTGGCGATGGCTACTTCCGTTGTCTCCAGAGCGCCCTTCAGCGCAGTGTTATCCTCCCATATCGTGATTTTGGGGTGTATGCATCACATGCGTGCCAATATACGCCAGGTATTCAGTTTCAGTTATGTTTTTTGGTCGTTCTGTTCTCCAATACCAATGGAATGGCATTGCTGAACAAAATCGTTTTCTCAGCTATAGCTATACGAGGAGTATCGTTACCCCTGAATTCATTGTCTGGGTGCAGATTTTTTTGTCACTCCGTCGAAGATGATATTCAGATTAAGATCGGTACTATTCGTTCCCACACCTGCAGCTAGTAACTACTACAAACTAACATCTGCGTCAGTATGAATCTGGATTCAAGAAAAACAGTCGCAGTTTTTGGATATTAACAATTTTCATAGTTGATACTGATAGTTCTAGCAAGAATACACGATCAGGATGTCGGCACCAAGCGTTGAGCAAACTACGGAGCCCGATATAGAACTACAGATGCCCACAGGCAGTTTCGGTAATTCAGACGATGTTGGATCGTTTCAACAGTGGGTGAGTCTCTTCGCTTTTGTCGCAATGACAGGATCAATGGCGTATTGTGCTTTCCACGCATATCAAAACGGCATCAAGAAAACCACGTGTTTAGAGGAGGTAGAACTGCCTGTGCTGACCGGTACATCCGGAGGAGGAGGAGGATCAGCTTTTGCAAAGAATAAAGTGCAGCAGCGGAGGAAGTGAGATGAAACGGGCGGGCGGAAATTGTCTTCAGAAGGTATTGACATCAAACCCATGATGAAGATGTGCGTATTGTTGGCATTTCTGATCCAAGGAGATGAAATGAACATTGCAGGAAGATAACCACGATCAAAGTGTCGATATCGATTACATGCTTCTTCTCGTCCAAGTCAGATTGTTGTGCATGGTCAATATCTCTATTGCTATTCCGAATTCGGTCGTGGGGAGATAGTAAGATTGAGAAGTCCTGAATTGCATTAGTAGACTGAGAACGACGTTGAGATGACGAGTGCGAGGCGTGTGGGAGAGATAGAGTCGCTTATCCCAGTCTTGAAAGTTTCGGTAAGATCTGAACGAGTATTTTCGCATGAGAAGATGTCACGCTACTAAGATCCGATGTCATTTGATGATGAATGCGCCATTCAATATCTACAAGTTCGAGAGCTACTTCTACCTGCCTGGTTTGTATAGTTCTCCATTGGGAAAGAACAAATTTTGGTTCTTGGATCTTCATCCGACATAATGATAAATATTGCGTCTAGTGCTTGCAGTCAAGCGAAACTGTCCTCTTTTCAAGTGTTGGTGCCGTTTTCGCTGAGTAGTTATTCCGCCCAGATTTTCAAACATGTCGTCCACGATGGGACAATCACAAGATTATTACACTGCCAAGTTGTCGGCATTGATTCATAGTTCGACACCGAGCAATACCCCATCCCACCTCAGTGTCGTGCAGTTTCTGCAGGACAAAATCCGGAGCGTCAGCGATGTAGATGTCGGCACGACATTAGGCGTGGGTACATTCGGCCGAGTGCGTTTGGCAAGACTCCAGGATGTATTTTTCGCGTTGAAGATTTCGAAAAAATCGGAGATCATGCGACTGAAGCAAGAAACCCACATACGTGACGAAAAGATTGCGATGGGTCTGTTCTCAGGAAGAAATCCGAAAGTGATGGAACGATATTCGCGAGAGGCGTGGGACGATCGAAAGAAAAAGCAAGCGGCGCAAAGGAAGGGGGGGCCTTCATCAGACCATCAGGGATTCCTTGGAGGAGCGGCGATCGGTGTGTGCAACGCTTGCACCTATCGAGAGAAGGAAGATGATGCGGTGGAGGATACGGATGCTGAGAAGGAGCCAAAAATGGAAAGAACCAGCAACGCAAGTAGTAGCATGACAACAAACAACGATCTCCCTAAGGACCCTCCAAGTCGGTGTCCCTTTATCTGCCAGCTATTCCACGCTTGGACCGACCCCACTCATCTCTATCTGTTGCTCGAGTACACTCCGTGCGGCGAACTCTTTCGATTCCTCAGGAGTTCCGGACGGATTTCCCAAAAGCATGCTCGTTTGTTCGCAGCTGAACTCGTACTGGCGTTGGAGGCTCTGCACGATCACTTTTGGATCTATCGGGATCCGAAACCGGAGAATATTGTGTTGAATGCACATGGTCATATCCGACTCGTCGATTTTGGCTTTGCGAAATATCTGGGGAAACGCGGCAATTATGGAGTGTCGAATTGGCAACAAAGGCTAATAATCGCCAAAACGGAGAAAGAGGACGCTGCTGCGGGTGTCTCGTCTCAATCAACAAAAGCGGCGACAGAAAAATCCTCTTCATCTAATAGCATTTCAGCCAGCACTACTTCGAGCACCACTGTCGCATCTTCCAGCAGGAATGTATTCGCACGAATTTTTGATAGTACGCGAAACCTCGTTTTCAACAAGAACAGTGCATCATCCAAGGCTAACAGGGGTCAGGATCCACATCAAAGCTCCGAGCCTATCTTAGATCTTGACCTCCAGGACCGCAAATACTTCCACGGCGTCAGAACCCACACTCTCTGCGGCACTCCCGAATATATTCCTCCCGAGATCATCCTCAGCAAAGGTCACGGTCGAATGGCGGATTGGTGGAGCTTAGGAATTTTGATCTACGAGATGCTGAACGGACATCCTCCTTTCGCTGGAGAAGACCCGTTTGAGATTTACCAGAATATAATAGAAGGAGAGTTTAAAGGCACGAAAAACGACGAAGGTTTCTCAGAAGATTCTGAGGAAGAGGGAGTTTTCGGTGCTGTGGTGTCTTTGTTAGGAGGTGCGAAACAGACGTCTCGTGCACAGGATTTGATCGTGGGATTGTTGACGGCGGATCCCGGGAAACGGTTGGGTTGTGGGATTCGAGATTCCGATGAAATTAAGGATCACGCGTTCTTTCGTGAGATCGAGGATGGAAGCGATGGCATTGAAGACGGGTGGCGAGATGTCATGCTGGAAAAATTGAACATGCCGCATAAATTAGAAGACTGTGATTCGAAGGATATGATGAATGCGCAGAATCTCTCTTTTCAAGATGAGGATGGAAAGAAGAAATTTATGAAAAGAATCACTGGAAATTTCGATTCTTATGAGGACAGTGCTGAGACTGCAAGTGGAGCAGTATGGACAGCAGCGGATGACGAGGCTGCAGGATATTCAACGTATGGGGATCTCCAAACTTGGGTGCAAGAGTAGAAGAAGTTATGCGTTCTCATTTTATCTCGCGATAAGATTTAGGGAAACAAACCATTCCATTGACGATATGAATGTTGCGCATATTAAAGACCGCCTCTATGATGTGGCACGGTGTGACTCTCGAAATTAATAGTCAGTTCAGGAATCAGGATGAGGTTCTCCTAGTGGTGCTTTTTTCCTTACAAATTGTATGTTCGCATGGTCTGGTCATTTTGGATAGCATCAGATCAGTCTTTGTGATTAGCATGAGTGTCGCACGGTCGATTGTTTACGACAGAGCTGCAACAGGTCATTCTTCATCTTTTCCATTCTTGTGTGGATGAATTTTTTCGAAAGGTGAGATCTGTCTCAATCAGTGTTTGTGCCGCAGGTGATGAATTTGTTGGGTTCATTGCGCTTCTATGTAACTTGAGAAAAAAAAAGTCTCGACGTTCTTGTTTTGACATATTTATCTATTGTTGGTTGTGAAGCGAGTAAAACAAGCTGAGTTCAGTTTACGATTTTGTCACAGGATATTCTGTAATTCTAATTGTTCATGGCGTCGAAGTCAGACGTCTCAAATTATTCATCAGAAGTTGTTCTTCGCAATCGAATTACGAATACAATTAGATAAATTACAAAAAAATGATGGCTCTGGTTTCCGGTCTCAAGATGTCGATTTGCTCGCTGTTTCGAGTCCTTCTCTTATCATTCTACGTCTTCCCCATTGACATTGAGCTTGCAAAGGGAAGCAGAGCATCACCGACCTCATCCTCGTCCAATTACGCATCTTTCGTCAACACTCTCTCCCCAGTTTCCAACTTCCGTGTCTGTTCACCTCGACTAGTGCACAGAAGTCAGGGGAGCGCAACGATATGTCCCGTTCCATGCGGATGCGTAGCCGGTCCCATTCTTCATCGTCCAACACCAGCGTCACCTCTGATATTAGGCCGAGGGGCACAGCATCAACTCTCGCAAGGTGGATACAAGCATCAACGATCGGATATTCATCGCGTCAGTCCATTAAACGTAACGGCGTCTCCGATGGTCGAAACCAGGCTACCGGTGTTGACAAGTCGCGTTTTGCCGCCCTCTAAGAGTGAAGCGATTTTGCGAAGTTTACCCAGCGACAGAGTGATACGAGAACAAAGAAAGATCACCAGTAAAACGACTTGTGCGTCGTCAGCAGGATTACATTTTGCACATCATGTAAATAATGCAGTCGGCGTACCAAGAATCGCGAGCATCTCTTCCACTGGAAGTCAATTCGGTAGTACCGACGTCAGTTCCTATCACCGCATGTCAAGTCGTTCTCTCACACCCAAGGGAAGTTGCATAATCACAGCAGAGAAAATCCACAACCTGGCATCTGATGCGTCTACTGTGACAGACTTACTCACACCATATCCCGAAGATTCTGGACATATTCCAGTTCCACAAACCTCCGATGCTCTCACGTCTACGTCATTAGGGCCCGCCAGATATTTGGTATTGCCGGTAGAAAGCAACGCGGAAAACGTGGACGGGCGTGAGATTCTGAACGAATCATTGCGTCAGAGAACTGGGGGATCTTGCGATCGCAACACATCCAGTTGTCCGTCATTACTGAGTAGCAATCCACCAAGTAATCGCTTTTCACGTGCGTCTTCAGAGGAAGAGCAGAAAAAAGACTCGAAGAATGTCTATGTCGCCATGAGAACAAACCAGCTAGGGCTAGTGCCAAACATCAAACCACTTCCAGCGAGATTAGCTCCGCGATCGCCAGCGTCATCTCAGCAATGGCGATCGTTGACTTCGTCAGTGAGGCAGGTTCAAACACAGACACACGAGGACGCGGCATGTTCATCCTCCAGCTCTACGGAATCGCAGGAGAAGGTGGATACCCGAAGAACAGCACAGCAAGATACTCGAACAGCACACGAAGTCCAGCAAGCGGTAACTAAGCAAATGCTATCGAAAGCAGATCACAAGCGTTTCCTCGAGATAATGGACGAGATGACAACTATGTTACGCGTTATGACCACGGGGATGAACAGGAAGATCGAGGACAGGTTTCCGAGTCGGGACAGGTCGCACGCGTCCGCTTCTTCACGTTCACACCAACAAATAGTCGAACAAGAAAGCGGAGAGAGCATAATTCCTGGAGAAAAAGGACAGAGCTTGCAGGAAGGCCGCAAAGTGATTGATCAGCAGGATTTGGAGCAAGACGATGTCGACGACTTTGCGGAAGTAGCCGACGGCAAACCGTTTACAAGGCAGATGAGCTGCCCCGAGACTGATATTCCTCCGTGCTCGTCCGCGACAGATATTCATCCAAGGCAAGAAGATATCATTTCGACGCAAGAAAAGGAGAAACATGAAGCGTCCTCGTCCAGTCAAGACGTTGATCCAGATCCTCATCGTGTCATTTTCTTCCCGGAAATACGGTCTGGGAGATCGAGTCCGTGTCGAAACGAATCGCGACTGGCCGCACACATGGATCGTCTTCGGGCGCGCCAAGCCCTCATCCGGAACGAAATTTTTCGTGTGCCAAAGACGACCGGTGGATTAGCGCGGCAGGATCATGCTGTGATGAATAATCATGAATCTACACAGTGTCGTTCTTCATCATCCAATGAAAGAAATCTAGACGAAATATTCCATTGTCCTCCGCAATCACGATCAGCTCAGGAACCTCCATGTAGTTCATCGGATTTGCTGCATTCTGATGTGAGGGATAAAGTCCAGGACGTCACCGAATCTGCAGACACATCTTCACAAGATCAAGAAGCCTTCTTGGCAGCATTGAAAACGCAAGTAGCAGAGCTCGGATTGTGTGTCCTCGGGAAGATAAATCAGGACGTAAGTGAGCTGAACCAGCAGGCAAGCCAACAGGCAGACCAAGAAGATGAACTCCAGGCTCAGGCACCGAAGGACGTGGACCGGATATTAAGCGAACTCTGCGAGGAAGCTCGTGTCTTGCAGGCTGAGTTCAAAGAAATATTAGCTCAGAATCAGAGTCCTCGTCGAGAGAGCGAATATTAGCACAGAATCAGAGTCCTCGAGAAGCCGAGAATTAGACGAAGAAATATTGGAACGAACGCAAAGATTACAAGGTTGCGTTACTTAATGAAGAAGACCACATCCCTTTATAAGTGATGAGAATACAGACAAAGACAGAGATCGCAATAATTTCTAACGATGTCTAGTCCAACTTTGATATGAATATGTTTAGTCTTGCGATTGCAATCATAATGCGCGAATGAATTCAATGTGTGCATCTCCCATCTATTTTGTCCGTGTTTCGGACACCCATGCAGAAACGAAAAGACTCGAACGAATTTTTATTTTTCATTTTGGATGAGTAATTGGAATTGCCATAAACACCATACGTAACTATTGCGTTGTCTGGAAATTATGCATACGGGAAACTATTATCAACATTCTTTCCGAAAGACGCATGAGCAATCACGTCGTTTGCAGGGACGCCACGCCGACGGCGAGAATTAGTCATTGAATTTGAACATCCTCTCGAAAGTTTTGAATCTTGTCCTCCAAGAGCCATTTATCATTTCGACGTTTAATGTTCGTCCTCTTTGTGTGTCATTCTTTCAGTTCTTGCAGGAAAAAGTTCGTGGTGACTCGAGACAGTAGAATTGAGTGAGACGAGTGAGTCCTACAACACATTCTAGATTGACCGCTATCCGGCCAGGAATGGATCGCTTCGATATTGTTGATGAGAGCATTGTCTTGGTCTCTCGAGCTTTTGCGAGTATTGGCGAGTACTGAAGGTTGCGTAAGTTGAACCCGAGAACTATTGAAGACACCAGGCAAGTCTCAGCTAATTCCAGCATTGCATCGCGTGTATCTCTGCCAGAGTTTCGCCATCATGGGCCTCTGAAGCCGTGTTTATCATGATTATTATGTGCCAGCATCATCAACATTTGATTTCATTTAATTACTTAGTGAAGCGGCTATCGCTATGTAGTTTACAGTTTGACTCAGTGATCGTCATCGAGTTGAGGAAGTGTAGCATCAGCTAAATTGATCCTCCGTGAAGTACAATTTTTTTCCATTACCATGTCGGGAGAAATCCGTTCCGGTCCATCAGAGGGTCGGAGACGTGAAAAGGCAGCATCAGGAGGCACAAGCAGGCAAAAGCGAGTCGTGTACGGCAAAAGCCCTGTTGTTGGAGACGATGATTATGAGCTATCCCCACAGGACAACGATGTTGACGACGATGTCACAATCGGAATCGTTTCATCAGCATCAGTCGCGCAGCGAGAGAGCTCATTTGAAACAACGTCGGTTCTCACACAAGACTTGCGGGAAATTATGCTGGAGCGTTTGGTTTCTTCTTGTAGTTCATTATCTTGTCTGCGAATATTGGTCGTATTGATTTTCGTCCATGTTAGCATGACCTTCTTCGGATTTTTCAGTGTGTTTGAAGATGGTGTACGTGTAGATCATCGAGAAGGTGATATCGGTTCGAAAGTTGCGACTGTCGCACATGAGAACTCGAATTTAGCGAAAGACATTCTGCTGCAGGAGGCAGAGGTGACGAGTGACGGATTCACGAGAGACGCGCACGCCGATATCAGCAGCAGGAGTAATTTTTTGGACAAATCTGTTGAAGACCAGGGAAGATCAGCAAATTGGTTAGGCCAAACGCGTGAAGTGGAGAGCTCCGATCGCGTATACATTGCCAGAGTGCCTCTTATCAAAAACGGCACACTGACGGGGCTTGACCCACTCGCTGTGTACCCTGGTGGATTACATGAAAGAGAGCCGATGGATGCTAGCGTCGTTCGATATGACGACATGCCGTACACGAAACGAACGTATCATCGGTATTCTGCGTCGAATTCTGATGGGAATGTGCAATTTTCGGATGACGGGAAGACTGTACGAATCCGGATTGGTTCGAAAGCGCATAAAGGTTTTTCTCTGTCATCTTTTTTCAGAAAGAGTCAACAGGACAGGAATTTCCAGGGTGGTTTTCCGCTCCAAGGAACTGTCCTGGAAGAAAAATTCTTGCTGACAAAGTCATTGCTGGCGCAACCGACGGAGTTGTCTTCCAGAAAGGTTTCCGTCATCAGACAGAGCACATTTAGTGCGATTGAGACGTTCTGGCCACGTACTAAGAAAACTGGAAGCATTCTAGGTCACCGTATGAATCTCGCGAACGCGAATAAGCGTTTTACCTTGGATACAGCGTTCCGAGCTTTGGATAGCGATAGTGCAAGGACCCCGATCCAGGTCCATCATACCAAGCCTGCACCAAGCGACAGAGAGTACTATGGCGAGAATAAGAAACCGATGCAACAGGGAAAGCATCTAGATGATCTCATTGAGCACGCGAATATTCCACCCAACCTGATGCCTCAATTTGGCGAACACCAGGACAAGAAGGGCATCGAAGAAAAGCCTCTTGATTGGTTATTTGCGATAGAAATTACCAATTCCTTGATGCGTCAGATCTTAGCTGCAGCCGGCTTTCCGGCGAATCGATTGGCGAATTTTGCCGACACATGTCAGACGAAAGAAATGCCAGTCGAGGAATCTCCCGGAAGTCCGCCACTTCCCCCGCAAAAAAAGCACATGAAGAATATAGGCAAGCGAGATTCAGAATCCTGTAACGAAGACAGCGATTGTGTGGCCGGATATGAATGCCAAAAGGATACAACGGTATTTCATGATTTTCACGAATGGTGGAAGGAGAACAAGGAGAAGCAATTAAACGAACTACGCAAAACGCATCGTCACTTTTCCGAGTTGAATCTTCACAAGAAGGTGGAGGGTTCCGAATCTATTTCGGTAGGTTGTTTTCACACGGTTCTACCGTCGGAGGCGTTTGGCACTGAGCGGTCACGGTGGTTTTCCAAGAAACATTATGTCACAATCGAACTTGACAAGTTGTATGTGGGAGCTGGTGCTGATGTCATTGGTGGTGCAAAGGCCTTCGATCCCGGACTAGCTTTTGGCCAGGGTTACGCAATGTTTACACAAAATGGAGGTGATCTCGAGCTCATACAGTGGAATCTCAAGTCACATGACGTCGTCGGCATTCCGGTCAAGGATTTCCTGCACCGTCGAAGAGATTTTTATACCTTTATTGCTGGTGAGAGTGCCGATGTGGCAGACCATTTCGTAGGAACGAGGTATCCCGATCCTAACTATCGTCCAGGCCTCACGCACCCATATTTCCTTCGAGGACGCGATCGTGATTTAGGTTCCAGTACCGCACTTCCGTATTATTACGCTGTTCATCATGCTTCTAAGTTTGTGATGTACGACGAGAGTCGACGAACCAAGCGCGGAGGAAATCCGATGCTCATGAAACTAGCTTTGGAATATGATCAGAAGCTTCGAGATCTCTTGCCCCCAAATAGCTACGTGATAGATCCTTCGAACAACACTCAAGTTGGTCGATTTCCGGATTGTGATTACATGTCGTCCAGTGGTTCGGTGTTATCCTTTCTGCCTGCATATTCGCAATCATCGATCCTTTGGTTGGATTGGCCTTCGATGTGGTTGGATCGGTTTAAAGGTTTGAAGAACTTGGCCAAGTTCATCAAGTACGGATGGAATAAGGGCGATATGGCTCATCCGTCGGTAGATTTTGTGAAACGAATTGCACGTTTTTTACGTCCCGTGGTTGTTGATTGCACATGGAAATGGCATGTGGAAGACCGTGCGAGCAAACCGCGAAGTATTGACCGATTGCTCCTGGGCGCGCATATGCATGCGTTGTATGAACTTACGTCGGAGGATTACGGTGGCGTGTGGTTACGCGGCGATCCAAATGATATCCGGTCTAAAACTATAGCTGATTTGACTAGACCGAGTTGATTGTTCAGTGGTGGGTCACAGCGCTGATGATCTGGATTCTGCTGTGAAGCAGCGCCGGCGCAAAGTTGTTTGCAGCTTGCGATTTTATTCGGCTTTTTCCTACTCTTTGTGTTAGATGCAGTTGAATTGCACCCGAGGGGCACATACGTCTGTTGTAAAAAAGCATATCATGGATTTGAATTATGATGTTCATCTGGGTATAGAACGAGAAAAGTTTTTAGACGATCGTTATGGTCTCTAGTTGATCGATGTCGACACGATATTTTCACGTTATAGCAAAATTTCCACGTTACGTTGCAATCTGAAGGAAGTGAATTCCATTGTTCTGATAACAAGGGTCCTCTACCCTCCACATCGTTGTCGTCGTCGCCTATATTATAAAATCTCTTTACTACTAATTCATACCGACATTGAATTCCGTGATGCACGAAAAATTTCCCTTTTTCAAGTATTACTATTTCATTTTTCATCATTAGTGGCCACCTGTCAAAAGCATAAGCAGAATTCAAGTGTCGCCCCACGTTCCTATTTCCCTTTATTGAATTTTAGATATATTTAATCACGATCAACGATCATGAGGATGGGTGTCGATTTCAGCACGTCAGACCCTATCTTACCATCGCCACTCGTTCCTCGTTTTTATCTACGGTCAAGAAGAACGATATGGTGGTTATGTGTATGCTATGGATATGGATTATTGGCGACGTTGGGCGTTGTTCAAGGAAGTGGCGACGTACAATCGTATACATATGGGCAAGACAAAGTAGATGAGCAGAAGCCAGAGGATCCTGGTGGTGGGGCCGCAAGAATATCCAAGCCTCTGAATTTCTTTGTCCTCGATTGGCATCCATTCATGCAGACCGCGCTCAGTCTGATCAGAGAGCATATGGAGCGTAAGAGGGAACGAAATCGAATTGTATCAACAGATGGAAAAAACTCCTCCGATTCGTTGACAATCAATATCCCTCGAAGAGCATATTCGTCTTCAAGGAGCACATCGTGCACAGGCGTTGACGTAAAAGTGTCGTCGAACGGCAGTTCTTCTTTTGTTAATAAGCAATCGTCAGCGGATGAGCAGCAAACATCCAAAGGAATATTAGCATCCAAAGGCATATTAGTCCAGGAAAACAAGGAAAGATCTTCTTCAGAAGATTCTGGAGACCATCAAGATCCTCCGCATGAAGAATCGTTCCGTATTTTTCTTCATGCGGAGGATCTGTATCGGCGCATGCTCTCCGGTGAAGTGCGCAAAAGAACTTTCGGTTTTAAGATTGATCCATGCCTTAGAAACAATTTCTACGACAAAGTCAGAGCCCGGGTTAGATATCTGCTGGAAAAGGAAAAAGGTGGTGAGGATCATAGTACTAATGATCCATACGAGCAAGTAGACAAGAGCAAGAGAATTTTTGATGTGAGAGTTATTGATCAAGAACACGAATCGGTTTGGGATTCATCTGGAACATCAAGTCATGGCGCTGGAAATGACCCTCCTCATCTTCCGATTCCCATCACGTTGAAAAAATTTGGCAACTCAACATGGATTCGAGCAGATTCTGATTGTTCCGACCATCATCAAGAACAATGCCAAGAGCTCTGGTGTCCCTTACCTCCCCCGCTTGTCCATCGTGTCAGAAAGCTGATTCTTCCGAGCGAAAAACTTCGCGAAAAGCAGAACGTGCAATATAAAATCGACAGACTCGAATCGCCAGAAGACGTGAGGAAGAGTTATGGAAGACGAAAGGCTGGTTTAGCAGGAGGAGAAGGAGAAAGACACGACGTCGCGGAGGTTACAACCCACCATCAGAAAAAAAGCAAAACAAATGTGCCGCAAGTATTGGGTTTAACAATGTGGAGTTCAACACCATCTCTGTCCTCTATGTCTTCTTCTAGTACAAATAATAGCACAACCAGCACAATATCTTATTCCGACCGATTCCACGAGTCGTTGCGCAAACATTCCGATTTTCTTGCGCCTAGAATAAGTTCGTCCCATGCAGCTTTTTATCGGAGTAGAACACCTACTTCTACTTCGCGGTGCGAGACAAATAGGTCTTTCACGTTTGTACGAGCGGCCGCTGCTGGAGACCTGAATGATTGTGTAGGTGATCCGATGTTATTCATACCAGGCGAGAAGACAAGTCACGAGCTGGAAGTTGATTTAGAAGATTTGTATTCTTCGAAAAATCATGAAATGTTCGAAGTCTCTGACCCATGGGACAACACCGATATGGCATTGTTGAGAAATGAGTTTTCCAACCACCAACAAGTGCAAGAGCAGGTTGGAATATCCACTCACCAACAAGAGGGAAACCAGGACCAGATGGAAAGAAATAATGATCAGCAATCTGTCAACATCGACAACCCGCATGATGGAAACCAAATGATCAAAGTCCACCATCCGCGAAATGCATTGTCTGAGTTGCGCCCGGAACAAAAGAATTTCGGGTTCGAAGGTCGTCTCGCGCTCAAAGAAACCTTCCAAGATTTTTTCGAGGAAATGGACATTTGCGTCCTGACAGGCGGGAAACGATATACGGCTCCCTGTGCACAATATCCGCACTTGAAACACCGCGTAATCTATTTTCCCTTTCTCATGTTCATCAACATAGAGAATGCGGAAGATCTAGTGGCGTTTCGACAGGATTTGATTGAAAATATAGATGATCAGGAAAGTTCTTCATCTGTGATCTCGTTAGCGCCGTCTTTTTTCGACATGGATTACTTGGAGTACGTAACTGGCGTGCAGAATTTCGTCGCTGAACCGGTGCATTGGGTTGTGGATAGGCATCTGTTTGGAAGCATGCGGAATCATGAGATAATGGCGGAGTGTGTAGACGTTTATTGTGGAGGATCGACGTCGGGACCTTGTAGAGAAGCTTCGAAGAAAGGTCTCTCATTGTGGCGGGATGAACAACATCAATCATCCCAAGCACTAGGGCGGTTTTCTACATCACCAGCAATTATAACCAAAGACCAGCAAGCAACAAGAGCAGCGTACGAAAGGTATCACGGTTTCGATCGGCTTGATGTTGCGCACAACAAATCTAGTCCCCCCGACGACAAAAATGAGAATTATGCGCAAGGAGGTTCTTTTCACGATGCTCAGCACATCGCGTTCGGTGGCCGAAAGATCCCCGGGTCTTCCGGCGCGTTGCCGGACGATAGTTTCGTCTACGAATTCTACGAAAATTACATGGGGCGGTCGATTTTGCAGTTACAGCGGATGTTTCGTGCAGTAGAACGTGCGACCGAGCTACACTTGAATCTGAAAACGCGGAGAGAGGAGGCGAAGCTGCTCGTTCTTGAGAATGAGAACAGGCCAGCAACAGCATCTTCTGCAGCGTCAGTACCAGTCGAGAAGAACGAGAAGATCGAGAATATTTCATCAGAAGCAAGCCAAACCATGATAGCTGGTCAAACACAGCGAAAGGCTCGAGTTCATCGAA
>JACKZZ010011635.1_pt1 | contig 23473 bp, 21 predicted proteins | sample 8027871 | NCBI WGS metagenome assembly JACKZZ01 (sample SAMN15724774, study PRJNA655200) | protist metagenome | isolation source: fluorescence activated cell sorting (FACS) single amplified genomes of... | place: USA: West Boothbay Harbor, Gulf of Maine | collected 2000-07-19 | reverse complement strand
CTAGCTTTCACCCATAATTGAAACTCTATATGGTTAAAAACTAGTAAATTACTAAACCCTTCAGCTGCCAATTTAAATTCTTCAAATTTACTAAACATATCAGTATCTATTAAAAAAATTAAATTATTTTTATATTTATTTTTTATGGCTCATTGTAATAAAAGCTCAGCTTCATTTCAACTATTGCTTTGCGTTGGGCCTTGACCTAAAATGACTTTACAAAATAAATAACCTGAAAGTTTTCCAGTAACAACGCCATCAAGGCTTCTAAATTTAGACTTTTCATTTCTTTTTGGCCCTATTGTATTCCTGTAAACTAAAACCCGGGGCTTTGGTTTATTAACAAAAACACCTACTTTACACGTAAAGCTATTAATCTCATTTAAAATGTGTAATTCATCTGTAATACCTTGCCTACTAGGTAATATAACAATATTTTTTGAAATCGAAACACGAAAAATTGGGTCAGACAAACACTTATTACATAAATCTTCAAAACAAAAGTTAGAACCTAATTCAGAGCTTACGCCCTTTAAAACCTGGTTTAAAGTTGAGTTATTTATGTAAGGCTTTAGTTCTTCTAACCTTAGGCCAGGTTTTAGCAAAAGTGACCTTATTACAGCTTCACTTTGGTTTTGGTGCTTTTTTCTTAAATTATTTATATCAATAATTTTTATGTCATTTTCTACATATATTTTTAACAAATGACCAAAAATCTTATAAATTAATTGAAAACTGATCCTTTTCCGGTCTAATTCCCTAAATTGACTTAAAAATAAAGAAAAAAATTCTGTACGTTTTTTGTTCAAGAAATCATTAAAAAGGACAACTAAATTTCTTTGTAAATTTAACGGGATTTTTGGTTTAATTGAAAGAGATAAGAAACTCCTTGCGCTATTATTTTTTGTGCAGTCACAAAAAATGTTATTTGTAGCTACAATCTGAGCATTGATTTGTTTTTTATTATTATCAATACATTGAACTAAAATATTAGTCACGTAAGGACTTAACTCATTAAATTTAGTTACCCTTTCTATGCTAAAAAATTTTGCTTTTAATAAATCAAAAACACTATCACTAAAACTATATAAATTTTTACTACCAAATTGAACAAAAAAAATTTGCTTTGAAGGATACAAACAAACTTTTGTTTTAGCATCCAATGCCAAACTTTTTCTCGAAAACATAAAACTGCAGACAGTGTAGTTGGTATCTTGAAAAGTCGGCAACTCAAATATATTTATTAAAGAAATCGTATAAAAAGTTAAAAACCGTTTTCTTAAATTTAAGTCCTGTTTTCGAAAACTACAAAAAAAATTTAGAGGCAAAATCAAAATACCACCAAAACAAATATTTTTTGGTTCAATTAATTGTAAAATAAAACATTTATATAAATCGTCAGCCCCATATAAATTAAACACCGCTTTATCTTGTGCTTTATTCTTGGATAAAAATGGAGGATTAGTTATTACAAACTTTGAATTATAATCGAGTATACTTTTAAAAGTATCTCTTTTTTTTATATTTTTAGATTTTGGTTCTATGTCGTAGCCTTCAATAATCATAGTTTTATTACTCTGCGCACGTGCTCATTTCATTAGATCACCAGCTCCTGCAAATGGTTCAATAATTGAACGCACCCCGGGCAAAATAAACATGCCTTTTAATATATAATTGCAATTTTTTGTGTAAAATTGACCTAAATTTGTTTTAATTATGTCAGATTTATGAACAATTTGCACGGTTTTATTTTCTGTATTTAAATTAGAAATAGTTTTAATGCCTAAATCTAATAATTTTTTGTAAAAACAGCTTGAAACTCGTTTTCAATCATAATTAACCTTAGCCCAATATGTTATATTTTTATTTTTGCTAATACTAAACTTTATTTCTGATATATCCATTATATTATATTTTTTTGTCGTTGATTTTTTTTTTAATTGCATTTTCATGTCCAATTTTTTATTATACACTGGCATTAATCGGAATAACAGGACTCGAACCTGTAACCTTTTACTCCCAAAGCAAATACGCTAACCAAATTGCGCCATATTCCGATTTAATTTAATTACTTCACATGTAGGATTCGAACCCACGTAGATATGATTAACAGTCATACGCCTAAACCACTCAGCCAATGTGAAAATATATTACTTAAAATGAAAGTATTGGGATTTGAACCCAAGACCCTTGGATTAAAAGTCCAGTACTCTACCACTGAGCTATACTTCCGTAAAATATAAATTTATATTTTTTTTGAAAAAAATATAAACTTATTTGTGAATCATTCTATAGATTTTGAAAATTCATCTATTGGATTCATTGCTAAAACTTGAAAACATAAAACAAAACATAAAACAGTTATTACTAATAAAATTTGAAATAAACCTTGAAAATTTTCTACACATACTTGAGGCATAATTATAAAATTATAAAATTAACTTATAAATTAAGCTACCGCCGATACCCAATTTTAATGCCGACTTACCTTCTAAAATACCATAATTCGTTGAAATTATATAAATAATTCCAGATTCTCTTAAAATTAATTTTTGAAGTTCTTGCCATGTTACCGTAGTATTCTTTTTATAAGCATATATACTATTGATTACAGAAAAACCAAATATATCTTGTTTTAAATAAATTTTTATAAAATATTTATTTTTTTTATAAATTAAACTATAACCAAATATGCAATGAGTTTCTCATAACACATTTAAAATACGCTCTATGAAAATTGAATACCTAACAACACAATAAGAACGTAATCTTAAAATAGCATTCATTAAAATTACTTTAAATTCATAACTACTAAAATAAGAAGATTGTTTTTTTAAATTGGATTTAATATCTTTATTTAAAGAAAAAACATCCTGTACCATTACTTTTGAATAAAATTTTAAATTTTGCTTTTTATATACCACACTGTTTTTAAATCATCATTTATAATTCATATGGGATAAAGGGAATTGAACCCTTAACTTCGGTATCAAAAACCAACATCATGACCATTTGACTATATCCCGATAATATATTAATTATACTAAGGTTGAGAATGGAATCGAACCATCGTAACTTAAATTTGCAATTTAATGCATAACCACTATGCTACCCAACCAAATATAATTCTACGTACAACTATATTCTGCCCTATAGGTCATTAAAGGGATTTGAACCCTTAACATTCAGCTCCACAAACTGATACTCTACCTTTAAGCTATAACGACCTTAAATTTGTTTTTGTAAGCTACCAACTTGCTTTTTTTCAACCAGGTAAATAGCCTATATCCATTTGCTGATTAAAACATATACGCGACATTTTATACATTGATATTACACTCCGGGTACGCCCTGAAACCAAGCATATATTCTTGATACTTGTAAAATACGCTTTACTTTTTTGTGGATCAAAAATTAGTTTATATAATTTTGACAGAATTTTAGTATAAGTGTCATTATAAAATTTTAACCAACTAATAAAAAATTTTAAAAATATATATTTTAACTCATTTTCATTGACTAATTTTCTTTTATTTTTATTTTTTATTAATTTTGATACTTTCATTTATTTTATTTTCGAAGAGAGCAGGATTTGAACCCACATCAATAATTTTGAAGACTATTATTCTACCATTAAACTATCCCTCCATAATATTTAATTTCTATTTATACTCAATGGGATACCCAAACTCCGTGTAAATACTTCCATATGGTACCAAAATTTAATACCATGTAATGTCACTATTATTTTAAATATAGTTGTTGTTAAACTACGCATTATGCTATCTAAAAACAAATCTAATTCTGGTGCATATGGAAACTCTTTTTTTAAGATAATTAAATTATGCATACCTTTTTGTTTTACATTTAAATAAACAATTTGTTCTAAACCTGTAAAATATAACAGTAAAAATTTTTGTAAAAAATATATAAAATTTTTACTTAAAATTACCTTTAACCCTAAAAAATAAGTTTGTTTTCTACTTTTTTTTTTTAATAAAAAGGGTAATTTACCGTCACCAATTAAAATTACAATAATAAAACCTAAAATAGTATTTTTTTTTATGTTTTTAAATAATAACCAAAAAGATATATAACTTAATGAAACCTGTTTTATTAAATTTTGACACAAAAATTTTGATAAATATAATTTTTTTAAATTTTTATTATAATATTTTTCTAATTCCATTTAATCTTTAAGTTTTTTCTTACCGTATTTTGAACGTGAATTTCTTCGATTTAAAACTGCTCTTAAATCATATTTACCCCTAATTAAACGGTATTTCACCCCAGGTAAATCTCTAACTCTACCACCCCGAACCAAAACATTGCTAAATTTTTGTAAAGAATGTCTTACACCAGGAATATGACATACTACTTTACGTTTTGTTTTAGATAAACTAACATCAGCTACTTTCCTAGTAGCAGAATTTGGTTCTTTAGGGGTGCGAATATAAACTTGTACACAACTACCTTTACGCTGTGGACATTTTTCTAAAGCTGTTTTTTTTATATTATTTTTTATTTTAACTTTTCTTTTTATTTTTATAATTTGATTTAATGTAGACATAATTCAAAAAATTTATTCTAACCATGCAATATAATGTTCATATAATTCAACTTCAATTTTTTTTTTATACTTTAAAGCTGAGCCGCCTTTGTTTTTTATAATACTTTGTAATTCCAAAATAAAACGGTCTGTTAAAAACTGTTCTTTACGCACCGAAATACTTAGGAATAACCATTTTAATGCTAATAAATATTGTTCTCAAATAGATAAAACTAACGGTCTATTAATTTTTTTAGAAATACGTACAAAAATAATAGACGGTCGAATTAACTCTAAACTTTCTAACAAAAAAAATAAAAAATTTATTCTTTTTTTTTTACTGTTTTTGAATAAAGAATAAAATAACTTTTCACCATTAAAGTTCAATCCTTTACTTGATAATTTATTAATTATTTTAAAAATTCAATACGATTCTAACACATAATCTAATTTAAAATTAAAAATTCATTTTTCCGATCTTTTCATAATAACATATATTTTATTCTTTAATTCATAATAATTTTAACAATAAGCAGCAAAAAAAATATAATGAATATAAACTATTGTTTATCGTTAATGGGTAATCTATACGTTCTATAAAAATATTATCGTTAACATTTTTTACAGGTGCTATTATAGGTACATTTTTATTACTCAATTCCAATATAACGTCATTATTTTTTCTATCCATATTAAAAAATATAGCTGCTGTAGGTTTTTCTAAAATTACCTCTAAATTATATTTTAAATACTTTCAAAAAACTATTTGTTTGTTTGAAAAACCACCACACAACCATTTACTTAAAATACACAAGTAGCTAGAATCTGATGTGTTCTTAACTTTATTTAGTAAAATTTTTGAAAAAAAAACTAAAAATAGACCATTTATTTTTATCAAATTAATTATAAAGTATATTAATTTAATAATCTGAAAAAAAAAAGATTCCATATTAAAAAAATAAATATTGGTGTATTTATAATAATAATAATATAAAGTATTAAAATAAAAAGTTGATTTTAATACTTTAGAAACAAAACAAAAATAACTTTTATTTAATTTTAATGTTGTTTTTATTAATTTTTTATCAACTTTCAACATGTTTTTTTAACTTCAAACTAAATATATAATTAAATAATAATTTTGAATATTTTAAAATTTTAAAATTTTTAAATAAAAATAGCCAATAAAATAAAAATCAGCTTGTAGATACATAAATTGTATAATTGCACATATAATTTTGTAAAAGGTATTGTACCCTAGAAGTTTTGTTTACAAATACAGACCGCAATAACGTAATCTTTAATTGATTTTGACAAAAAATAGAACTAAATTTGAAAAATTTTCAGAAAAAGATAAATTTATATAAAAATAAATTAAGCTTGAAAACATCTCTTAACAACCCAAATTTAAATATACTTTTTAACTTTAACTCCAATTTAAAATTATAACTAATCTTTAAAAAATATTTACTATAACTTTTATAAAAATTAATAAAATTAAAATAATAACTTAAATATTTAAATCTTGTGCCTGAAAATAACTGTAATCAGAGATTAAAAAAGAAATTTATAGGTTTAGTATTTGATTTAATGCAATTTAATCGCATGACTTAAATAAATAGCTAATAATACAAAAAAAATATAAGCTTGTAAAAATGAAATAAAAATATCTAACAAACCAATTACGATAGTAGCAATACTCAATATGATAGGTATTAATAAAGATGTAAACGCAGTAGCTGTTATAATTTTTTTATAAATAAAAGAAGCTATTACTTTTAACAATGAATGCCCTGCTAAAATATTAGCAAATAATCGTATAGCTAAACTAAAAACACGCATTAAATAAGAGATAATTTCAATGGGAATTACTAAAATCAAAATTGCTAATGGAGTACCTTTTGGTAAAAATAATAGAGCTAAATAATCATTATGTAAAATATAACCAATTAAATTTATACCTATAAAAAAACCTAAAGATAAAAATAATGTAATTACAATATGCGACATAAAAGCCGAACTTAAAGGGATTAAACCATTAATATTAGAAGTTAAAATAATTTCAAATACAACAAATAATACTAAAGTAAAAATCTGTTTATCTAATTGAATGTGCGATTTTATGTTATTTTTTAAAAAACTGATCAAAGAATTAAAAAAAAAAGTATAAGTATTTTTTGTAGTATTTCCTTCTATCAACGAAAATCCAATTATTTGTTGAAAAAATAAAAATAAACCTAAAATTAAAAAAAAAGAAAAATAAACAAAAATGGCTGAGCCAGGCATTCCTATTAATAAAGATATCTTAAATTGGTGTAATGGATCTGATATACAAATATTATTTATCATGTGTATCTAAATTATTGTTGTGTTTTTTTACCTTCTTTTAGCAATTTAACTGTGCCTTTAAAACAAATACCTTTGCCTTTATAAGAATCTAAAGGTTTGCATCGCTTAATTACAGCACAAAATTTTGTTAACACTTGTAAGTCGAAAGATTTTAACAAAATCAAATTGGGCTTCAATACAACTAATTGTATTCCTGCAAATATTTTTTTTTTTACTAAATGACTAAACCCTAACCTTAGTACTAGCAGATTATTATAAATTTCAAATTTAAATCCAGTACCACGCATTTCTAAAAATAAAAAATAGTCTTTTAAAATACCAAAGAATACCAATTTTAAAATACTTAAATAAGTATTTAATAATGTTTTATTTTTAGCTTTTATAAATAATAAATTTAAAGTGGTTTTCAAATAAATATCACCAAAAATTTTTTTACGTATCCGACCTTTTGAAGAAAATATTCAAACTGTTTTTAATTGCTTTGTTACATTTTTAATTCCTAAAGAAATTGTTTTGGGTAACTTAACTATTTTACTAAACGTCATTTTTTAAATTAAAGATAATAATAATGCCGATGAGTAAATATAATTTAAAATTATATTAGGTATAACTCCAAAAAATAATACATAAAAAAATAAAGGTAGCAAAACTATTACTTCGTGCCTAGTTAAATCATAATATTGCTTTATGTAAGTCACTTTTAAATTTCCAAAAATCATCCTGTTAACTAACCAAATAGAATAAACAGCACTCAACATAATACCTAAACAGGCTAAAAACATAACGCTAGTGTTTTTTTGGAATAGCCCACAAAAAATTAGAATTTCACCAGCAAAACTAAAAGTACCTGGAAAACTAATGTTTGCAAATGAAAAAAACAATATCAAAAACCCAGTGATTGGCATTACTTGTATTAAACCACCATAATATCGTAATTGACGAGTTTTTGTTCTATCATATAACATACCAATTAAAAAAAACATCGCTGAAGAAATAATCCCATGGGCTAACATCAAAAAAATACTCGATTGAATACCTAATAGGTTACCTGAGAAAATACCTAAAATCATTAAATTCATATGCACAATAGAAGAATATGCAATAATTTTTTTTAAATCGATTTGCCTTATTGTAGTTAATGTAGCATAAATAATACTTATTACTCCAATCATATAAATTAAAGGTGTAAAATAATTACTTGCTTTACAAAAAAGAGAAAGTGAAACGCGTATAAAACCATAACCACCCAATTTCAACAATAAAGCTGCTAAAATTACTGAACCTGTTGTTGGAGCTTCTACATGTGCTTCCGGCAGTCAAAGGTGAAATGGGAACATAGGGACTTTTGTTGAGAATGCCAAATAAAATCCCAACCATAATAATTTTTCTGTAGGAAAATCAAAAATATAATTTTTTAACAAAATAATTGAAGTTGTTCCGGTTTCAAAATAGATAACAAGTATAGCCAAAAACATAAATACACTTCCAACTAGTGTATAGATAAAAAAATAAAAGCTAGCCTTTATTCTCCTAGACCTAGAACCTCAAGAACCAATTAAAAAAAACATAGGAATTAATACTGCTTCAAAAAAAATAAAAAAAACTACTAAATCCATAGCTGTGAATGCTAAAGTTATAAATAAATGTAACAATATAAAACAAACAATACCATCTAAATTAATCATATATCAATAATAAAACAAACATAAGGGAACTATAAAATTGTTTAGTAAAATTAGGAAAATAGAAATACCATCCAACCCAAAATTTAAAGCCAATATAGATTCATAACCAAAATTTAAATAATCAACTTCATAATAAAATTGTAGCCTACCAATAGATTTATCAAACCAAAACAACATTTCTAAAGACAAAATATTAATAAAGATATAAAATAATCATAAATAAATTGACGGGTTAAAAAAATTATAATTATATAAATTTGATTTTAAAATAAACAACATAAAATTTTTTACTTTTTTAAAAAAATAAAAAATATTTAAAAAACCACTAAAATTTGTAGTTAAATATAAATAAATTAACTTAAAAAATTTAAACATTCTTGTTATAAAACTTACTTTTTTATTTCATGTTTTTGATTCATCATTAAATTTAAACATTAAAATTTTTCAATACAAAAAACTAAAAATGAAAATGGGACTTGAACCCATAACGCTTAGATTATGATTCTAATGCTCTACCTTTAAGCTATTTCATCTTTTTAAATAATAAATATAATATCTGTTTGGAGATAGCAGGGCTCGAACCCGCGGTCTTGTACTTGCAAAGCACACGCTTTACCAACTAAGCTATACCCCCAAAATATCTTTTACTGGACTCGAACCAATACTCTAAAAGAAATAGATTTTAAGTCTACCGCGTCTACCATTCCGCCAAAAAGACCCCTTAATAAGAAGTTAATTTCCTATAAGCTTGCACAAAACTTACTTTTTTATAACTAATATTACTATAAGTATCAGCATAAAAAAGCTCAACAAAACCTGCTAATGGGAAGTCTTTACGTAAAGGATAACCTTTAAACCCATAATCAGTTAAAATACGTCTTAAATCTGTGCTTTCTAAAAAAATAATACCATACATATCAAAGACTTCTCTTTCAGATCATACACTACTTGAAAACAAATTTGAAATAGACCATAAAGGTTTTAATTCATTGGTATTTATTCCCAAATTTATCCTTACATTTAACATTACACTTAAGAATAAATAAGTAACAAAAAAACGGTAAGAACCGGGTTTGTCGTAAACTATTAAATCAATCAACTGTTTGCCCTGAATTATTGTTGAATCTTTTAAAAAATGTACTACCCCTTTTACTTTAAACCTATGTGTTTTTAAAACAATTTCTTGGAAATTATTTCGTATAGTTTTAATTGTATTATTTAAAATTTTTTTTATATAAATTATTTGATATAATAGACAAAATTTCATAAGTTAAATTATAAGATAAAAACCTTATAAGCCTAGTAGGATTTGAACCTACAACGTTACCATTATGAGCGGTATACTCTAACCATTGAGCTATAGGCTTTGTTATTTATCTTTTACTGGATTCGAACCAATACTCTAAAAGAAATAAATTTTGAATTTACCGCGTCTACCGTTCCGCCAAAAAGACTATGACTTAGCATAAGCTTAACTACCTCATCAGTAAACAACTATGAATAAAAATAACCATACCACATCAACAAAATGTCAATACCATGCAGCACAAATAAATCCAATGTGGTGCCTTGGAGAAAAATGGTCTTTAATATTTCTTAATAAACAAACGATTAAAAATAGAATACCAATACAAACATGAAAACCATGAAAACCTGTCAATATAAAAAACAGAGAACCATAAACACCATCGTTTAATGCAAAAGGTGCATTTTCATACTCATACCATTGTATCCCAGTAAAAATAAAACCGTATAAAACCGTTAAACTTAACGCAAAAGTGGTGATATTTTTATATTTGCTATCTAAATTAACTACGTTTTGCTTTAAGTTAAACTCGACTGGAATTATATTTGAGTTCAAAGTGCCACTTGTTTTTTCAGTTTTAAAAGATAGAGGCATAGTTATAGCTCTATGGGCTAAAGTAACAGAAACTCCAGAAGATAATAAGATTACTGTATTTAAAAAAGGCAATTCTCAAATATCTAATACTTCGATACCTAAAGGCGGTCACGAACAGCCAATAGATACTGCAGGGTTTAACGCCATATGAAAGTATGCTCAAAAAAAACCAAAAAAAAACATTACTTCTGATGAAATAAATAAAGCAAAAGCAAACAAAATGTTTTTTTGTACAGCTTTTGTATGCTCTCCCAAATACGTTGCTTCGGTAACAATATCTTTAAACCAGCAAGTTAATATAAATAATAAAGAAAATAAAGTAACCACAATCAAAGGAAACATTCCAAACGTTGCAATTATACCTTGCTCAACAAGTGCTAAATATATACTTTTGAAATTTTCAGGTAATATAGTATATAAAAAATTGATATAAGGTAAATGTAATGCTTTAATATTATGAAAAACAATAATCAAACTTATAGCACATTGATATGCTACTAATGAAGTTAAAATTGGTCATGGGCTTGGATCAACTAAATGAAACGGATGTTCTTGTTTTCACCTTTGCAAAGTTACATTAGAATTTAAACTACTAAATTTTGTGTGTTCTATAAGTTTTTTTAAATCTATCTTATTTGATTCTGCTACAGTTTTTTGTCAGGATTGAGATCCATTTGAACTTATATTATCAGCTCAAATATTAAACTCTTTTTGATTAGTTACCCCTTGGGATTTATCAAATTCTCTCATACATTTAAATAAAAATTGTGTAAAATTATAATAATAACAAAGTAAAATATAACCCTGTTGCTAGTTGACTAACTATAATAAAAGGTTGCTCTGCTACAGATCCACCTAAAAAGCCTAATAAAAGAACATCAAAAATAAATAATCAAAATAGACGTTTTTCAATTAGACTATATTTTGTTATTAATTTTGTTTCTTTAATAATTGGCATTATAAATAGAATTGCTATTGCCAAACCCATAGCCAAAACACCAGCTAATTTATTAGGAATAGACCTTAAAATTGCATAAAATGGTAAAAAATACCATTCTGGCACAATATGCAAAGGAGTTACCAATGGATTTGCTTTTATGTAGTTATCTGGGTGACCCAATAAATTAGGTTCAAAAAAAACTAAATAAGAAAACCCAAAAATTAATATTAACAATCCCAACAAATCTTTTAAATACAAATAAGGATAAAAAGTAACGTAATCAACAGCACTTGTACCTAATAAAGGATTAGAAGAACCTCGTGTGTGTAATAATGCAATATGTGCAATAGCAAGACCTGCAATTAAAAAAGGTAATAAATAGTGTAAACTGAAAAATCTATTTAATGTAGCATTATCCACAGAAAACCCACCTCATAACCATAAGGCAACACTTTCACCCACATAAGGGATAGCACTAAATAAATTAATAATTACAGTAGCACCTCAAAAACTCATTTGACCTCAAGGTAAAACATACCCCATAAAAGCTGTGGCCATCATTAAAAGAAATATAGCAACACCCGAATTTCATAAATGCATATTTTTATAAGACTTAAAATAAAATCCTCTAGCTATATGAATATAAACAACAATAAAAAATACAGACGCACCGTTTGCGTGCATATATCGTAATAACCAACCGTAATTTACATCACGCATAATATGTTCAATACTATTAAAGGCTAAAGCTACGTGCGGTGTGTAATGCATAGCTAAACATACACCAGTTAAAATTTGTATACCTAAACAAATACCGGCAGCTGACCCAAAACCTCAAAAATAATTTATATTTGCTGGGGTTGGGTAACTAATAAGATGATTATATAATATTGAAGTAAAACTTCCATGCCTCAAAAACATCGACTTTTTATTTATAAAAATATTTTATAAATATAAAAATTTAATAATAACTTAACCAAATAAAATTAAGAAAGCCATCATCAAACCAAATAATGCAATAGCTTCTGTTAATGCAAAACCTAAAATAGCGTAAGAAAACAAAGTTTCTTCCATTCTTGGATTCATTGCTAAAGCAATCATAAAACAACCAAAAACAGTACCAATACCAACACCAGCACCACCTAAAGAAATTGCAGCTAAACCAGCACCAATTTTTTTAAAAGAAAAAAATAATATTAATGACATAATATATTTAAAAGAACCTTGTAAAAAATAGTAGTTTAATTTAAAAAACACTCAAATTTAATGTTGTACAAAAACATTTATTTATTAAAAAATTATTAAAAATTACCTATTACGTTGAATATTTGTTATTGAAATTGATGCAACCATACCAATTAAAAGTATAAAACCCAATAAAACAAATAGAAAAGAATATTGTGTATATAATAAATTATTAAATAAAAGGCTATCATTACTAAAATATATGTTTTCTAAAAAAATATTACTATAAGCCCATTCTAATGTAATTTGACGAAAATAAAAAATACTGTACCTTTCAAAACCAAATTCTATAATAAAAAAACTAAAAATAGACCCTTTTATTAAAAAAAAAAGAGTTAGTAATAACCAATATTCTTTTGATAAATTATAAAATATAGCTTCTAAAGACAACATCATAATTACAAATAAAAATAAAATAATAATAGCGCCAACATAAACTAAAAGATAAACAATACTTAAAAATTTAACCTTCAAAAAACTTAAATACAATAACGAAAATAAAAATACTAAAATTAAACTTAAAAGGGAATAAATTGGATTAAACCAAATACTTACAGTTACAGCTGCTAATATCGCAAAATTAATACAAAAAAATTCTAAATTAAAAATTAAAAAAGAATCAAAACTTAAATAGTTACTTATTAAATTGTTTTCTACCATTTTTGGCTCTTTAATATAAAAATATTTCAGGATTGAAGGGACTTGAACCCTCAACTTCAAGCTCGACAAGCTAACACTCTAACCAATTGAGTTACAACCCTAATAAATTAATAATGTAAAATAATTCAATACTTAAATTAAAAAATAAAAATGCTAACCCCATAAAGCTCAAATAATGATATATATAACCAGTTTGTAATCTAACTGAATATTTAAATAAATTATAAAAAACAAAACTAATACCATGAGGACCAAATAATTCAAAAAAACCTTTATCTAATTCTTTAAAAAAAAAATTATAGGCACCTTTCAAAATTGGTTTTGCTATGTAAGTGTTGTTAATATAATCAAAATATCACTTGTTAACTAGAAAATTTATTAAATATCTATATAAATTGCTTGATAAAAAGTTTATAACTGTATAATATATATAATAAAATAATAAAGAACTAAACATTCCACCCAAACTAAATATCAAAGGAATAACTTTTATTAAAAATGGTAAAAATTCAATGTCAAATTCATTATTGTTATGAGGTAATATTAAAATTGAACCCATCCAAAAATTTGAACCGATACCAATAAATAAATCTTCCAAGCTGTAACCCATAAAAATACTTCCGATAGATAAAATAAATAAAGGGATACCTAAAATAATAGAAGATTCATGAGCTAATTTAAAAACTGATTTAAAACTTTTAGGTTTGTCTAAAAATGTTAAATATAATAATCTAAAAGAATAAAAAGCAGTTAAAAATGCAGAAATAGTACCTAATCAAAAAGCTACTAAGCTTGAAATTTCATACTTAACAAAAGCCAATTCTAAAATAACATCTTTTGAATAAAAACCAGATAAAAAAGGAAACCCGGCTAATGACAAAGACCCAATTAGCATCATTGAATATGTAAATGGTGTTATTCTAATCAAACCACCCATCCGGCGCATATCTTGCTCATTATTTAAGCTATGTATGATAGAACCTGCAGCTAAAAATAATAATGCTTTAAAAAAAGCATGATTAATCAAATGAAATAAACTTACAGTATATCCAGATATACCACAGGCAAAAATCATGTAACCCAATTGGCTACATGTTGAATATGCAATAACTTTTTTAATATCATTCTGAACCAAACCTACAGTGGCAGCAAAAAATGCCGTTAATGCGCCCACAAATGTTACTATATTTAAAACGCCTGGTGCATATTCAAATATAGGTGAACATCGAATAATCAAGAAAACACCTGCAGTCACCATAGTTGCGGCATGGATTAAAGCAGATACCGGTGTAGGCCCTTCCATTGCGTCAGGTAACCAAGTATGTAAACCTACTTGCGCAGATTTACCCACAGAACCTATAAATAAAAAAAAACAAATTAATTCAACAACATTAAAATTCATCCCAAAAAATAAAAAAAATTGGTTTTGAAAAAACGTTATTAATGGAAATACGATTTCAAAGTCTAAAGTTTGAAAAACAAAAAAAACCAAACAAATACCCAAAATAATACCAAAATCTCCAACACGATTAATAATCAAAGCTTTAAGTGCTGCTTTATTTGCCTGTACTCTTGTAAACCAAAAACCTATAAGCAAGTAAGAGCATAAACCAACGCCTTCCCAACCAACAAATAATTGTATAAAATTGTCTGCAGTAATCAAAATCAACATAAAAAATGTAAATAAAGATAAATATGACATAAATCTAGATATATGTGGATCCACAGACATATAAGAACAAGAATAAAAGTGAACCAATGTTGATATAGTAGTAACAGTTACTAACATAGAACAAGCTAAACTATCAAAAATAAAACCTCAATTTATTGAAAAAGTACCAGAATAAATCCATTTTCCTAATACTAAATACTGCGGTGTACTGCTTAAACCCACTTTAAAAAAAATAACTCATGAAAAAATTGCTGATATAAACATTCCAAACGTAGTAATAAACATAGAACCTTTTTGTCCTAAAAACCAACCAAAAAAACCAGCCAATAATGCTGTAATTAAAGGTAAAAAAATTATAATTAAAGCCATATAAAATTATAAAATTATAAAATAAATTATAATACTCAATACAACCACTTTAAATAAAATTTATCATAAATTTGCTCATATTGCTTAAATATATATTCACCTAACAATGGTTTTCTAAAAAATAACCCACCAAACAGACGTACACTAAATTCAACATAATTTATAATACTTCATTTTAAATAATTAGAAGTACCCAAAGGTATTCGACATAAAAAACTACCTCAAATATTTAATGAAACACGGATTATAGAGCCTACAATAACAAAAAACGTATGAAATTTTATTATTTTATCATTTATTAAAATTTGTTTTTGTTTTATCAATTCTCTTGCCTGTATATTGTTTTTAGACAAACCAAGCCTATATAACAAAATATCTAATTTAGATTCAAATAAACTAATAAAAGAATGATACATAATATTATTTAATAATTTTGTTTTGTACCCATAAAAAAAATTATAATATCTAACTAAAATATTATTATAACGAAAAAATGTTTTTATTGGTTGACCTTTTCTAAACCAAAAAATATTTGTTTTAAATAAACGCCATAAACGTCATTTTTTTTGTAATTTATAATTAAACACTTTTTTGTGTATGGTATCTATACTTTTATATCAAGATAAATTTCACAACTCTGCTATATATTTAAATCAATAAGTAGCACGTAAAATTCATGTGCTTAATTTAACATAAATTTCATAAATAATAGTATTAAAAGAGTAAATTTGTTTGTTTAAAAAAATCAATTTAAGAAAAACAATAATTAAATAAAATTGTGTTACTAATGCATCTTTGACTTTATTTTTTCAAGGCATCATACTTAGGTATTTTTTAAAAAAAGAAAGTAATTTGACAATGTTTTTCCTATAACTCAAACTATAAAATATGTCATTAGACAAATAAGTAGTATCCAAAAAACTAATTACGTTAAGCTTTTTACTCTCTACAGACTTATAGTTAAATATAGATTGTAGCTTAGTCAAAATCCAAACGAATTTTAATACAATTAAATATTTTTTTTTAAAAAATTTTAAAAAATTTTGAAAAAAGTGATTCCATTTTTGCTTTACTTTAGTATAACGACGTCGTCGCCATTTTTTTACTTTTGAATTATACTTTATTTTAATTAAATATAACTTCCTAAAATTTTTTCAATTTTTTTTTTTTGGAAACAAGAAAGTAAACATATGCCTAGAAATTAATACTCAACTATTAAAAGTTGTCAATAAAAAGTGCTTGATTGAAGGCAAAATATTTAATTGGAAACTCATACAACGGTTAAAATATAATAGCAACCTAGATTCCTTGAACCTAATAGTTTTTCGCCAAGCATAAGTTTCAAAATGCCAACGAATTGAATAGTTTCAAAAAAAAAGTTGATTTGAAACATTTTTAATTAAAGGTATCTTAATAAATAAAATTAATTGCTTTAAAATTCATTTTGCTACTAAGCTATAATTTTTAGATACTTTTTTAAATTTTAACCAACGGACTAACTTATGCATAATTAATACAAAAGAACCTATTTTAATAGTTTTTACTTTGTCATGGAAAAATAAAGTTCAATACTTATTAAGTATTTTATTAAAAAAAAAAATTAAATTGTCATTAGAATTACCAACTAAAAATTTTATTTTAACCTTAGATATCGGTATTTGATTTAAAAAGTGCTTTATAAAATAACGAAATTTTTCTCTTGAAACAAATTTTTTGTTAATACAAATTATTTTCGGTAAGTCAATTTTTAATTCTTGATTAAAAAGATAGCAATTAAATAATCAATATTTAGACATAACAATATTATTGAAAGGCAAACCTTTAATTTCATTTAATAAACTGAAATCAGTTATATATTTACATAATAGCCTAAATTTGTTTTTTTTTATATTAATTAAATTAAAACCAGTACCAACTTTACCTTGACTTAATAAAAAATTAAAAAAAAGTATATAATCTTTACAAATAAATTGAATTGCAGATAAATTAATATTTTTTTTTATACAGAATTTTAACCCTAATTTTATCAAAAAAAACATTTCAAAATAATTTCTTAAGCTAAAGATAAAAAAAGTTTTTTCAAAAAATAAAACATTTCAGTATTTAAGTTTTACTAAATAAAATTTTAGTTGGTCAATAAGATCTACAAAAAAAAAAAAATTTAAAGCTTTAATTAATGATTTATTATTGTTAAATTTTTTATGAACAAAACAAAAATTTAATCAAGCTGTCAAATTTTTAATTTTACTTATAGAGTTTTTAGTAGTAAATTTTATTTTTTTATAATACATTTTTAAAAAATCTTTATAGTAAATACTAAATAATTTACTTGATAAATTGTTTGATACTGTCAACAGTAATAAGCGCTTTAATAACTTAAGTTTTAATTTTTTTAAAGTTAAATATTTAAAATATTTTCCTTTTAAAAAATAATTTGAAGAATTACCTTGATTATTAATAATTTGTTTCTGCAACATTTTTACCTATCTACTTCACCAAAAACAATATCCAAAGTACCTATAATTGCTACAACATCTGCGATAAAGTGATTTTTTGCAATAAATTCTAAACCACCTAAATGGAAAAATCCAGGCGCTCTAAATTTACACCTATGAGGTTTACCACTACCATTTGAAACTAAATAAACACCAAATTCACCTTTTGGTGCTTCAACTCCTACATAAGCAAACCCTTTTTGTACCGTATAACCTTCAGTACATAATTTATAATGGTGTATAACAGCTTCCATATCTTTCCTTAATAAAGTTTTAGGAGGTAAAACTAATTTATAATCAGTTTTTTTTACCGCACCAGCTTTTAATTTAAAAATACATTGATGAATAATATTCAACGACTCTTTCATTTCGGTTATTCTTAATAAATAACGGTCATAACAATCGCCAAATATACCAACAGGTATTGTGAAATTTAAATTATTGTAAATTTCATAAGGCTGTGTTTTTCTTAAATCTCAAAAAATACCAGACCCACGAACCATAACACCGGAAAAACCTCAGTTTAAAGCTTCATTTTTACCAACGATACCAATATTTATTAAACGTTGTTTTCAAATCCTATTTGCGGTTAATAAATTTTCCATTTCAAAAATTTTTGTTTTAAAATTTTTAGTAAAATGATAAATTTTATTTAACAAACCTATAGGCAAATCAGAAGCCACACCTCCAGGTCTTATATATGCAGCATGCATTCTTGCACCAGAAACATTTTCATAAAATTCCATTAAAATTTCACGCTCTTCAAAAGCCCATAAAAAAGGAGTTAACGCACCTACATCCAAAGCATGCGTAGTTAAGCTCATTAAATGGTTTAATAATCGTGTAATCTCACAAAATAGCACACGTATAAACTGTGCTCTGATTGGCACCCTTGCCTTTTTTAATTTTTCAACAGCTAAAGAATAAGCATGTTCTTGCGCCATCATAGATACATAATCCAGCCTATCTACATAAGGTAATGCTTGTATAAAAGTTTTATTTTCAATTAATTTTTCTGTACCTCTATGTAGCAGTCCAATATGTGGATCTGCATAATTTATTTTCTCTCCTTTTACTTCCAAAATTAACCTTAAAACACCATGCGCTGCTGGATGTTGTGGTCCAAAATTTAAATTAAATGTTCGTATACTAGTAATTGAATTTTTTTTTAAAAAATTTGTCATATATTAGCTTTAAAATTTTTAGCAAGGATAAGATTCGAACTTATATTTCAGGATCATGAGCCCCACTGGTTACCATTACCATACCTTACTTCTACCGAAAATTAAACTATGTTTTTTGCATATGAAATCAACTTTTGAAACCGTTCTTTAAAAGTTTTTAGTTTCAAATAATTTTTTAACTCTTTACAAACAGGACCGTATAACCGAGTACCTAAAAATTTATTTGAAATGGAATATAAAACTAACCTATTGTGATCAAATTTTATAAAACTCCCATCTAAACGAAATTGTTTATAACTAGTAGAAATTATTAAACCATAATAAATTTTTTTTTTTTGAACTTTTTTTTTTGATAAAAACTTTTGTACCACTACGGATACTAAAGAATTTAATTTTATATTTTTTTTAGTAGAACTCCCCAATTTTTTTAAAATTTTTACTTTTCTTGCGCCAGAATTGTCTGCCACTTTTACTTTACTTTCTATACCCAACATATATAAAATACCTCTTATTGGATTTGAACCAATACAAAATAGATCCTAAATCTACCGCGTTTACCATTTCGCCAAAGAGGCTAGAAACAAAGGGATTTGAACCCTTGATACTAATTAGTATTTTTGTTTAGCAAACAAACGCCTTAAACCACTCAGCCATATCTCTTTCAAAATAATAATAATCTATTTTTTGTATAATAAACCATTTATCTAAAAATTAAAATTATATTTTTTCATTTGATATAATAACGCTTCTATTTTACTGATAATTTTAAATAGAATTTTTCCTCTTTAAATTAAAAGTAGTTTTTATTATTTTTATATTTACCCTTATGGGATTCGAACCCATATTATTACCTTGAAAGGGTAACATCCTAACCATTAGAAGAAAGGGTAATTAATTATGATATTTTAGAATTCCTCTTTTCATCTCTTTGCCGTATCAGAAACCTAATAAAAGAAGGTTTAAAAATGGTAGCAACTGCTTTAAACATTAAAAGATTGAATTTGCTCCATTCGAAAAATAATTCTCAAATAGGTTCTCTAAATACTAAACATCAATTTCCCCGAGTCCCTGCTTCATTTTCTACATATTCAACCTCAATTCTAGCAGGTAATAAATTACTTTCAAAATTTAAATATTGAATAAACTTTAAAAATTCGGGTATACTTGGAAAAGGTAGGTTAAGAACTGCATAACATTTTTTAAGATGAATAATTGATATTATATAATGATTCATTTTTCAACTACGCCTAAATTCCAACCCGCCGAGTTCTCTGTCTTGAACTTCTTGAATTTGAATACAAGTCAATACAATTAGAAAATTTGTCAATTCTTTTTCTTCCGAGCTGTCAAACCCAAAAATAATATTTGGAAAAATTTCATTCATTGCTATTAAAGATTTTTTTTTATATAAAGGAAAGAGTAACTTCAAAGCGAAATAATAATGTGACAATAAAAGGCCAATAGGTCTAATGCCCGCATACTTCATTTTTTTCAATAAAGAATTTGAAGTATTAACTAAAAAATTAACCTTTTGATTAATAAGTAAATAAAAACTTTGATTACAATTTATCAAGTTAAAAAAATTATAATTTCCAGAATTTAAATTAAAAAACCTAATTAACAAAAATAAATTTTCAGTACCAAATTTATAACCATTTAATTTTAAAAATAATAAAATATCGTTTCAATTGATTAAAAAATAAGCGTCATCTAAAAAATAAACAGATTTTTTTAAACATAAAAATGATTTATTAGTAGATAAAAAGTTGAAAACTGCTAGTAAACCAGTATTAACATAAATTTGAGTACTTAATAAGAAATTAAGTTTCTCAATTTTTATAGAAGATTTTTTAGAATCGAGTAAAAAATAATTTTTAAGACATAAAGCAAAAAAATTATATACTACACTTAATTTAGAAGCAATAGGAATTAAGCTGTTCGTTGCAACATAATTAGAAACAAGCTTTAATATCTCTGCCTGTTCTAAATTATCAATAAAGACAAAAGAATATTTTGGATTTAACTTTCCTATGCGCTTGGCTTTAAAAATAATTGAATCTAATAAATCAACACCACATGAATTTTCTATAGCTAAAAATTTAAAATACTCTAATAAAATCTTAGACCTAGAAATATCTAAATAAGAACAATTTGATAAACAAAAAGATTCTAAACCAAGTTTTATTAAATATAATTTTAAAGAATTAACTAATTTATTGCTGAGTTTAACCAATTCTAAGTTAAAAAACAACAAATATTTTAAATTTTCTAAATTTAAATCTATTAAAATATTTTTAAATTTAAATTTATATAAATTTACGAACCACGCAATATAAATCAATAAATATTTTTGATGATTGAATATAAATAATTGGCTAAATAACATAAACTTATATTTAGGCATATATACTATGTCCTTATACTTTATATTATAATATATAAAATTTTGAGTTTTACTACGAAAAAAAATTTGCTTTTGAACCAAACGTATTAAATCTCCTTTTTGATAAAAAAAATTTGATAATTCTTTTGTTTCCTTTGGCTTAAGTATTAAATTATAACGTAAATCATTGTTTTCAGATGAAAATCACATATGATTTTCAATAAGTTCTTTTAAATCTTCTCCGTTAAGATAAGCATCATATATTTGAAGTAATTCTGGATCCACGGCATTTAAATAACTTTCATCTTTTAATCGTCTTAAATCATCCGGATCAGACATTAATACATAATTTAACATTACTGGATCAAAGCCTTTATTTCAATGCTCCATTTTATGATATGGATAAAGTAATACTTCAGGATTTTTAGGTTGTATGACCCAAACAAAACCCGAGCTATAAAAATAAAAAGATTTTTTTTTTTTTATAAATTTTAAATGTAAATTTATTTCATATTGAAAATCGAAACTGTACCCTTGCACTTTTGTAAACTTTATAATTTTTTTTTTGAAAAAGAAATTTTTGTTTACTTCCAAATATTCAACACCATCACGATTTAACATCCAATTAACTCACTCTCAATCTATATATGAGCTGTTATATAATCTGTTTCTAGAATTTATTTTTCTGAAACCCTTATTTTTTTTTATTTGTTGTTTTCTATCATTAAATTTTATCCTCATTTTTAGTTAATTAAAAGATTAAAGGCATAATTAAGCTATAAACAGCTTGGTTAACAATATCAAAAATAAAAGAGGTCCATACCAAATTGCTATCTAGAAAGCCTATAATATTTAATACTTCCATAATTCAAGTCAAAGGTACTCAACCTGCTATATAAACTAAGCCTATGTTTATTATAAATATAGATAACTTACTACTCATATTTAAATAAACTAATTTTGGACTAGAAATTACTTCAAATATAGCTACTTTAATTATTTTCAAATATATAAACATGCTTGCTGCACTAATAAGTAACCCTATAAAAGCTAAAATATATAATTCAGCATGTATTGCAGCTAAAAATAAATAATATTTACCTAAAAAACCTGCAAATGGCGGAATACCACCCATAGATAAAAAAATTGAAAAGTACGCTCATGCATACAAAGGATTATTTTTATATAAACAGCCCAAATCTGTTATAGTAGAGATTGTCCCGTTAAAAGCTGTAATTTGAGTATTTAACAATAAACCAAACAAAATTATTAACATAATACTGTAGATAAACAAATAAATTAACGCACTTTGAACACCTTCAAAAGTACCACAAGACAAGCCCATAAAAATATAACCAACTTGATTTATTGACCCATAAGCTAACAAGCGTTTTAATGAGTCTGTACCCGCAGCATTTAAAAAACCATATAACATGGATAAAACAGAAATAATAATTAAAATTAGTTGTCAAAAATAAAATAAATCTAAAAAAGTAAAAAATAACATACGAATAAAAATAGAAAAAATTGCCAATTTTACTGTGATAGAAAAAAAAGCAGTTACTGGCATTGGTACACCTTCATAAACATCTGCAGCCCATATATGACAAGGTACTGCAGCTAATTTAAAAAAAAAACCGAATAAAATACAAACAATAGCAATATAAGTTAATAAAGTCAATTTTTCCTGAGGTTCTAAAAAAAATTGTTTTAATTTAAAAAATGATGTTTCTTGTGTTTCTGCATATAATAAATAAATACCAAATAAAAAAAAACCTGTGGCTAATAAACCCATAGCAAAATATTTCATTGCAACTTCGCTACCTTTTCTTAAATGTCTAATAAATAAACCTGCAATACCATATAAACATAAACTTAAACCTTCTAAAACAACATAAAAAGATAATGTGTCAAAAACACTAACTAATAAAACCATAAAAAAATTAGCTAAACTCATTAAAATAATATAACCTACCCAATCATTATCTAAATAAGTGCTTTTATTACGGTTTTTGGTAAAAATCAATATTAAAATAGTACTT
>JACKZZ010020773.1_pt1 | contig 23478 bp, 21 predicted proteins | sample 8027871 | NCBI WGS metagenome assembly JACKZZ01 (sample SAMN15724774, study PRJNA655200) | protist metagenome | isolation source: fluorescence activated cell sorting (FACS) single amplified genomes of... | place: USA: West Boothbay Harbor, Gulf of Maine | collected 2000-07-19 | reverse complement strand
TGAACAACTCAGGTGGTCCAAACTCTTATACTACACAACGAGCTGGACCGAATAAAACACCAACTTCCAGTATGTCTGCACTGACAGCAGCGGCTGCTGCCGCTCCTAAAGCACCGCCAGGCTCGTCTGTTTTCGGGAATCGCGGCAATGGATTAGGATCGAATAACCCGGTTTCAAGCGCATTTGGTCGACCGCAGTATTCTCATGCAGGGCATCCTCCGGTTCCTACTCCCACCGCTCCTCCACCTCAACCAATAAGTAGCGCATCAGCCGCACAAGACGCGGTTAGAAATGCATTGCTTAATGCAAGTAGAGCCGCTGCCAGTGCTCAAGCTCTCCCACCGAGTGTAGCCCAGGCTGCTCAAGCGGGTCATCACGGCGGAGTAGTAACAGGAGGGGCTGCACCAGTTGCTCCGCCGAGTAATCAGCCTGTTGGGGGGCCAGTAGCTGGACAACCAGACCCTGCAGCTCAGATTAAGTTCGGAGTTATAGGGGGTGCTGGAGCAGGAGCGGCGGCCCAACAACAGCAGCAGGCCCAGCCGACGAAGCAGGAATTAGAGGATTATCATGATATGTTGCTGGGGTGAGATTGCTATGGGTTGGGGCAATGGAGCGGAGTGCAGAGGGGATATCGGAAGGTGAAGTGTGTGTGTGAATGTGAAGGTCCAGGAAGTTTTCAGTTGGGTTATGTTGTAGAGATTTTTGTGTAGTCACGCCGGTGCGGTTAGTAGTTTTGGGGAAAATCGAAAGAGTGAATCGGGTAATGGAATCGGATTAGGGTGGAAAAAGTTTGTTTTAGGGTGTCGATTCAGACTGTGGGAACGACTCGGAATACTACGTCGTTGTGATTCATTGATTGTATGTTGAGAGTTTGCCATTGCCTACTACCATTACTTAGCCTTACCATTGCTGAATTTTTAGAAATTTGATACCATTTCTGTAGACGAAGATCCTTAGTCCTATACTGCCCTAGTGATAGAAATTTAGCGTGTGAAGACAGCTATCAGGCTTTTGAATCATGAATCTTGGTAAAGTAACTGTTCGGAATTTGGAAACAAACATAGTGAAGGCGTTGTTTAGGTAAATTGAATCACATGTGCAGAACGAAAACATAACGGTACGCATACTTGAACAACTTTGTGAAGCAAATAGCACCTTTGGCATTCTACGAAAAATTACCAATCCAATATCTGGGGCTTATTAGCTATGCTGGCTGCTGACACTGCTGGGACAGAGTGTCGCTTATCGGCGCAAACCCAAAGTCACAGTGTTCGCTTGTTTTCACGTAGTTCAAGCTGTTTTGCTGCATAAATAGCTCTCATAATCCCATAAATATCTGTATTTCACTCGAAACGAAAAAAACAGCAACTCCGCGATAGTATAGTGGTCAGTATCCCCGCCTGTCACGCGGGGGACCCGGGTTCAATTCCCGGTCGCGGAATTTTGATTTTGGCGTTGTTTTGGACTAAAATCGGTCCGTCTTCCTGGTTGTCACGGAGGGTACCCGGGCGCTTTTACTCTAGCTGTCCTGTCCCTAACTTCTAAGCCATGCTACATAAACGTCTTAAATACGTATTATGCGTCAGAACATCGTTGAAAATCTCGAAATGTGAGTCATGATTCATCCGTGTGCGTTCTCTGCGATTCAAGTTTTCACGACCCAGATCCCGCAAATGCAGCGTGTAGTAAACGTAAATGTTAGTAAGTCACTCTCGAAAAAGACCAGCATCAGTACCTTGATCTACATTTGAATTTTCAAATCCAAAAAATCCAGGAGCCAGTGTGACTGTGTGCCGACTCAGGCTGAGACTGAGTATTCTAGCAACTGTGTGGTAGTGACAGTATAAACTTGTAACTCCCCCTAAAATAGTGACGCAAAATGACCGTCCTTCTCAAGCTTCAGGGCCCAGAGGGCGATCTCCATGAGTTAGACGTTGATCCGTCCATCACCGGCAACGCCCTGAAACAACGGGCACACTCGATCTACCGAAAACGACCGGACGAGCAAACCTTGTGGTTTGAGATGGGAGTTGAAGGCGGCGATTCTTCAAGCAAGCTCGTGCTAGTTGATGACAGGAAGACGTTAGAAGGGCATGGTAAGACTAGTATTTTGGTAGTAATGGTGTTTGAGAAATGATCTATGGTGTAGTATCCACTCTGAGTTAATATGCGTTTTATTGTCAAAAACTATGATTGAACTGATCCTAAAGTTTGACTTTTCTCTCCCACACAAATCCTCATGCTATTTCTCATTTCGCCCATCTCCCAGGCGTAACCAACAACACAATCGTGCGAGAAGGACGAGATCTCGGAAAGGCGAAGCCAACGGACTCAGAGTTACGACGAAATATTAATGACAAGGAGAACTTCTCGTACTACTACGCGCATGCGAACGAGACACCGTTGCCGGAGAGTACTAGGTAAGAGATTGGAAATTTCTGGTTTAGGCTGGGGAATTTGGTAACCTTGAACTAGTACCATAATGTCATTGAAACATTGCCTCCGTTCTAACCGACTGTACTTTTCAACTTCACACCTCCTAAGAATTCCTAGAACCCCTTCTGAAACACCCATCCTTCTCCCAAAATAATCGACACCAAATTCCCAATCACCCGAACCACCCCAGATACGCTTACGGTGGCGATCCCATCCCCCTCGGAAAAGCTGACGCCGATCTCATCCACCAGAACTCTCCCCGCAACCACCTCGTCTGGCGCCCAGTAACTCAATACTCCTGGACAGACGATGGCGAAAAAGTGAAGATCTACATCTCTCAGCCTGACGTCTTGGAGTTGGCTCAGAAGGACAAGGACGGAATCTCTTCGAGTACATCAGGGCCCCCTCAGGTTCCGGAAACAGAAAGAAAAGAGAAGGATAAGGGGCGGTATGGGGCTATGGACAAATTTATCTCAGGGAGGATCGGGTACATCATCCAATGTGCTCTCTGTCCAAGAGGATTAGAGGTCAGGTTCAGGGACCCAAATCAGGAGAAAGCCGGGTTCAAATTCAAACTCGGTCCCTTCGATTCCGGTAAGGAAATCGTCCATAACCAGGAGGAGCTAGAGAAGAGCAAGGTCATGACCTACAAAGTAACCGAGAAGAAGGTAACAGTTACGCTGAAGAAGGTTGATGGAAGCCTCACCTGGTACGACCTGAAAGCGCCGAATGGGTCGGCGGACGGGTTTGATACTTTTGAGAATGGAGGCGAAGAGATGGAGGATGCCGAAGATGGGATGGAAGATGCGGAGGAGGAGTGAAGTCTAAGAGGGTGATAGAATGAGATTTGGGAAGTTCATTGAGTGAACGGTGTGGAAACTTGAAAGCGGAGATAGAACTGTTACGGGGGTTTGTTAAGCGGGTGGAATGATGGATTCAGAAACTAGGAGAAGAGTGTTGGGGCAGTATCGGAATCTGTTTTTCGGTCTTGTAACTGACGATGTTGCTACTAGGTTTCAGCTCCCGCATAACTGTAGATACTCAGTCTAAGTCTATGTAGTATGGAGCCCGGTGGCCAACTGTCAAATAATCCTTCCTGATGTAGACGCAGGGGCCTATTGCCGTTACTTGTGTCTACGTATTAGTTTTCAGTCCATGACCTGTTGACACTGACAGCTAGTACCAGTTACGTAAGAGGAGTTTACACTGGTTAGCAGCCTGGTTCAGGTTCTAGACGGGTCTGGCTGCAGCTTCGATTTTTTGTTTACGAAAGCCATATAGACTTCGGGTGTTTAGTAGCATATGTTTAACTCGTCCAAAGATTAAAGTGAAAGAAAGCATAGAAAGAGTGCCTAGTTACTGTTCTTAGATGAAGTTGTGTGTAGAGAGTAGAAGTCTTAGTCTGTGATTCAAACCAACATCAATGAAAACAGCACAAAGTTACCTGTGAAGAAGTCTTTCCTGGCAGGTGTAAAGACTATAAGAGTTTAATTAATGTGCAGTGGGTTTGAAGGTCCAACTTTTGTATAGGCCTGTCGGTGTCCGCAGGTGAGTGGTGGGAGGAATTTTCTATAACATTACGGTCTGACGAGCAGCGACAGACTGAACCTGGGGCGAGTTCTCGACCAGCTAATGCTGGACAATTGTCTTTACTCATTCTGATCTGAGGTGTTCCCGAAATATCGCAGTTTTTGATTACACGTTCTCGTCACAGTTCATAGGTTCGTTGCTGTCGCGTCTGAATTTGTATGAGATCATGTCGCCGTGAATCGCTATTTTCATTTCTTCGCTTTACGGTTCGCGATATCATCCTTCGATGTTTTTTGTATCGGTTTTGGATCGCTCTTCTACCATAATAGTACTTCCTGCTATACTACGGTAACTACCAACTCTCTCTGCCAACTCATGCTTCTTTCTGTTTCCCGCAGTGACAAGGTTGTGCTAGAATCTATCTCTACCGAGAGTCGAGGGCTAGCTACCAGATTCTAGAAAAGTAAACAGTTCTAGAAAAACTACCTGTTCTCTTTTCAGACTCAAGAACCAAGAAAGACTCGTTCGGATTCCAGTTTTAGATAGTGATTCTGAAGACATAGATAGGCTTAGCGTACCATATTATTAGCGTAAGATTTAAGATTGAAATTCCAGTGTTAAGACGACTAAGTTAGTAACTTTTAGGTTTGCAGAATCACATTGAAGCGTTACGTTTGTTTAGATCCAAGCTCGTTAGAGAAAGTTCGGTACCAATTTAAGTTAGTAACCAGTTAAAGTTTGAAGTCAAGACTGTAAAAACTTAAAAGTGACACAGTAACACTTTCATCCCACTAACCTCCCAACCCAGCCACCATGGGCGCCTCCCCCTCCTTCCCCCTCGACAACTTTCCCGGCGATGCCGGTCCCTGGGGTCTCTTCGACGAGTCCACGAATGAAGCTCCTAAAGGCTATGGTCCAGTTTTGTACCACAAGGATTGTAAGAATCTGACTCCTAGTAAAGCTGGTAGGAAGTCTAGTATAGCTGCTAAAGACGGTGCTAAAGACGCTTCTAAGAAAAGTGTGACCGAAGCCGCCGATTCGTCAGGATCTGGAGGAGCCGCCGACGACGCTGAGCCAACTCAGCTAACAGCGACTTCTTCTGGCGCTCCGGAATTCGCCGTCCGAGCTACTCTACCCACTGGCGAATCAAACGTGGTCGATATTTTCCTGAACGCCACGAAAGATCCCACTGAAGAGGCCAAACCTATGGCAGGGTATAGGAGGTTGATCAAAACCCACTACGAGTTAGAAGACCCAAGTAAAGGTCCTGAGGGAAGGAAATTCGAGAAACTTGAGTTCGAGAATAAGTACACGTGGGTGAGTAGGAAAAGTTATAGGGAGCGGGTGTTTTGGTTCGCGCGGGGGATGGAGGACGTGACTGGGGGGATTGGGGAGCGGAACCTGAAAGTGAACGACCCACTCAAGAAGGACAAGGTGATCATCTACGCTGAGACGCAGATTGACTGGCTGGCTTGTGCGCTTGGGACTTTGTCTCGAGGACTTCCTATCGTTACCATTTACGCGACACTTGGTGAGGAGGGTGCTCTGCACGCTATGAGTCAAACAGAAGCTCCGGTGGTGGTAGTTGATGGGAAACTGCTGAAAGTGTTAGTGGGGATTGCGGATAAACTACCGCATTTGAAGTACGTGTTTACGATGGGAGACGAGTCCTTTTTGAAGGAGAACAAGGGGGCAGTAGACAAGTTAAGAGCTATGAAGGACGAGGAATCCGGAGAATCTAGGATTACGGTAATGTCTGTGGAGTCGATCATCTCAAAAGGGCAACAGTTAGCTCCGATTGAACCCGAAAAACACCGGATCACCCCGAAGAAGGATGACATTGCGGTTTTGATGTACACGTCAGGCACGACTGGAGCCCCCAAGGGCGTTTTGATGAGTCACGGGAACTTCGTAGCCTGCCTGGTTTCCTCAAAACGGACCCTGAAAATCATCGACATAGTGTCCCAAAAGGCAGCGGGAGGCAGTAGTTCACGAGGGATGTCCTGCAGCTCATCAAGCTCAAGTTCTTCTAATGAAGATGACCTTCCTGAAAACGTTTACATGGCCTGCTTGCCGATGGCGCATATTATGGAACTAGCTGTCGAAATCGTCTGTGTCCGGAACAACGTCGCTTTAGCTTACGGTAATCCGCATACTCTTTCTCAGAAGGGGGTGAAATTGAAGGTCCCGGAGTCCAAGGGGGACGCTGAGCTCGCTAAACCGACGTTGATGGTACTGCCTCCTGCTATTCTGGAGAAAGTCTTCGCGGCTTTCGACTCGGGAGCAACCGAGAAGGGCGGAGTAGTGAGATGGTTGTTTGACGCGGGGTTACAGAGCGGGACGAAGAACGTTGCCACTGGGGACGGGCTGGGGGCGAACTGGATGCTGAACAAGATTATTTTCAAGAAGTTTCAAGCGGTTCTTGGGGGGAGATTGAAGATGGTTGCTAGCGGGAGTGCTCCTTTGAGTCCGGAACTGCACAGGAGTATGCAGACGATTCTGAACTGTCCAATCAGAATCGGTTACGGTTTGACAGAAACCATGGCCATAGCCTCTGTCGGGGAGTGCGACGACTTCCAATTCGGAGTGTGCGGTCCTCCAACAGAATCCTCTATGATCCGTTTAGCCGACTGGGAAGAGGGTAACTACCGAAACTCCGACGTCTTCGACCCAAAAATCGGGATGCCCAGGGGAGAAGTGTTGATCGGGGGGCCGTTGGTGACGATGGGCTACTATCAGAATCCTAATCTGAAGGAGGAAGAAATGGATCCAGAGCTCGAAAAGAAGAACCAGGAAGAGTACATCACTTTCACCAAATGGGGCGTCTCTAGTGGTAAGTTAAGTGAGGGCAAGAAGTTTAAAGCTACTGATTTGTTGGATAACCCTGCCTTCACCAGCACCATGACTGTTGTTGACGATGATTCCGGGGCGGTTAAGACGATCCAAACTCCGGTTAGGTGGTTTAGAACTGGGGATATCGGACAGATCAATAAGAACGGGGTGCTTCAAATCATTGATAGGAAGAAAGATCTCTGGAAAGGGCCTCAGGGGGAGTATGTGTCATTCAGTAAGGTGGAGAATGTGTTGAAACTCCTTCCAGAGGTGGACAATGCTATGGTTTACGGGAAAACAGGAGGTGCATTCTGTGTCGTTTTCGTCGTCCCCAATCTCAAAGCCTTCTCACAACTGGGGGAACAAGTAGATCCAACTAACTTAGGTAAAGACGCTGATCAAATGAAAGCGGCGAAGCCGGAAGAGAAGCTGAAAATCCTTTGCACCCACAAGGATCTCCACAAAAAGATGTGCGGGAAGATGGTGGCCGCCTGTAAAGAGGGTAAGCTGGCGGCCTTTGAGATCCCCCAGAAGCTGCATCTGTGCTGGGAAGCGTGGACGCCGGAGAACGACCTGCTGACGGCCCAGTTGAAGCTGAAGAGACCTGGAATCGCTAAGCGATACGAGGCGGAGATTGGGAAGATGTACGGTTGAGTGTTACACTAGTACGGGTGAAGAGGAGGATTGGGACGAAGACGAAGATGTATGTGTGAAGAGAAGGAGGTGTTGAGTTTTAGAGGATGTTTGCTTAATTTATGGGTGGATTATCAGCAAAAGGAAGTGATTTATTGGGCATTTAAGCAGTACTTTACACGGAGATGAGGACTTAAGACGTGATTCAAGTCCATATTTCAACTCAGCTTTTTACTGGTACTACGTTTACTGGTTACAGTAGGAATTGACTCATGGAATCGAATTTCTAATCGGATTAGAAAGTCTTACATAGGACTGGTCAGAATGCTGCACCAGGCAAAGTTTCAGCACTACATAGTACTTCAACTTTTCAAGTAACAGTTTTCATTATATGATAACCTTAACCGCGATCGCTGTATAGCCTTGTTCAGAGTTTTAAGCATCAACTTACCACACACTCACATACCTTTAGAACTGCTAAACTTACTTCATTTAAGACGGACACGCACTTTATTTTGAGCCACACACACCGAAATTCCGAATCCCGATTAAAAACTTTACCTAGCCAAGCTCGACGTCGTTTAAAGTTTAAGTAGTCTACAGTTTCCACCTTAGCATGTAGTCCATAGAAAATGTCTAGTATTTACTACAGTCAATGACAATGTCAGTTTAAAGTTACCTATCAGTGTTGTCAATGTGTGCAGATTCAGATTCAGTTCATTAGTATTACGGTTTCTTAGTGAGAGAATCTCCTCCTCATAGTACTTCTACAGTTGCTGTAGCATAATATTTTAACGAAGCTCCCCCGTTCGCACGGCTCTTAGCGCAGTAAACTTTTTTTTTGGTCAGAAATTTGAAGTCGATTAATATCGTGGATGGAGATTGAACTCATTGTGGTGCTGCAAGTCAAACAGAAGGCTTGTATGCTCATGCTCAAATTGAAAGAAGTTCTTTGGAGTTGAAGTTGTTCTTGTTCTTGTATTAGTTGTATTCCGGGTTTGTAAATCATGACCACGAAAATCGAAATTTTTTGGCATCTCAGTCACAGTAGTAAATACGTGAGTTGACGACCGAAATCAAAATCCCCTGGTACTACCAAGTTTGAATCAGCATCTGATTTCCGTTCAACTTCATTTCGTAGAATCAAAATCGTGCGGTAGCAGTCGGACTCGTAGTTTGTGGTTGAAATTCGGTATTATTAGTTGGTTTTCTTACCCCGTTTAAGTTCCCCGCCTTTTCCCGTTTTCCCCCGATAGTACCATATTCCCTCCAAAAGGATAGCTTTCTCCATTGGCATCCCCTTGTGCAGTTACCGTTTAACTGTTCCTCCCAGGGGACAAACGAAATGGTACAAGATTTGGAATCCAATTTTTCACCCTAGTAGAGCCTGAGGTACAGAAAATTCGACAGAAAAGTGAATGATTCATGTCGTGATCACAGTCGTATCTCGTGAGACCGTTATCGAAGGTAGTCGAAAGGAATCTGATTGGAGCGTGCTTTTCCCTAGTCCACCCCCTGAAACATCAAAAACATATTGAATGGCAATGCAACAGCGGACAATGGAGTAGAAATAGTTGAACAAGATTGAAGATTCAGACTGTGTCGATTGTTCGATTGTCTTCACTAACAAGGATGTCCTACGTCGATTTCTCAGTCCGCTACGTACCTGGGCGAATCGCAACCCTCCAGCGCTCCGCCCTCCATCTCAAGCTGAAAGCGATCGCCGTTGATTTTCTCGTGTCCGAACCCAGCGAAATCATGGAACTCACCCATTTGCTCGAAAAGGAGGCAGTGGGCATAGGGGCGGATATCGGTGCTTCCAGTTCTGGCTCATCGTCGAGTTTTGCCCATAGTCACAGTCAGTCAGCAGTCAAACGGAATGCAGAGTTCCGGCAGCGGCTGACTGGGTTTTTAGAGGAGTGTGATAGAGCAGACAAAAGTGGTAGTGGGCAGAATCAGAGTGTACGCGTCGTAAAACGACTCACAATCCGGTGGGACGAAACAACGTACACGGACCAGATCGCACGGATTTGCAATCTGGCGGGGCAAGTCCTGGTCAGTGGTCGAAACGTGAGACTCGGCGAGATGCAAGCAGCGGCGAAGAAGGTTACTGACGCTGGAAATTCGTCAGAGTCGGGCAACCCACTATTAAAGCGTCAGAAACTCGAATCCTCAGCCTCAGGTTCCAAGCCCCATACTTCAAGTTCAAAGTCTGACTCTCCGTTTCTCGACCTCTTCCTTGCTCTTTCCCCGAATGCAGAATCCTGTTGGCAACTCCTCCTCCGAAAAATGGACCAGACCCCGACTTTCCGATTTCCCCTACTCTCGCTACCAATGGGGGAAAGACTGCCGTTTCAACCTCTGAGGCCACACATTACGGGGTTGATGAAGAAGGATGTAACATTTGAGGTGAAACTAGCGGATTATTACGGCAACAGTACCGCTACATTTTTAGCAGCTGCATCTTCCGATAATTCTAAGAACTCTCAAGCTGGTGTAACCCTTATGTCCAACGTTCAGCGCTTAGCCCGTCTAACCAACCGAGGAAAACACACGGTTGTGAGTTCCGGGGCTACAGATGCACTTGGGATGCGGAACGGCGAGGATTTGGCGAATTGGGGCGAAGTAATTGGGTTGAGGATGGTGGGAGCGACGAATGGGAAGCTTTGGAAAAGTAGCGACAAGCTTGGAGGGAGGGGAGTTGTGGAGTGTTGACCCTGGAGTACCCATGTCTGGTATGATCTCTATCATCTAAATATTTGTGAAGGTTGTTTGCAGCAAAGTTTCGGCAATAGTTCTTGTCAAAATGGGATTGAAGAAGTCTAGCAGAAATCTGTTTGATTATCATTTATATGTCAACGTGTTGCGCTTTATATCAGCCGGTGAGATTTGCGAGTGTGTTCTGGAAACGACGCTTGAGTAGCGAGAGTAGAGAGCGAAAAACATAATAGAGTCACGTCGAGTAAAAACTTTCAAGAGACGAAGAATCGGGGTCAGACCCTCAGTTTCGAATGACCATTTTTGTACTCGAGAGTCCTTGAAATGCTAGCACTGCGTAGAACTAAGAATACAGAAAAACTAACTTAAACTAGTAGTACTGCTGTAACCCTTAATCATTTTTGTCAGATTCAGTTACACAATGTTTTCCTCTCTTCCCGATCCCTCGTCCCTTCTCTCCCTTCCTAGCTCCATCTCAGATGCTCTTTTCGGCACAGGAGCAGAGACTCTCAGTTCTGTTACGAGTACAACTGGTAGCCATACACAGAGTTCCAGTCTTTCTCCCTATTCCGCTCTGCTCGTCGTGAATCCGAGTGCCTATTTTGGCAACGGTAAGTCAACTTCGTCGAAGTCCGGGTCTCCTAGACACCTAACCTCCTTTGGCTCCGATAACACGCGTATTTAAGCCCCCAAAAAAATCGGCGGCACCGTTCCAACGAATGCAGCAGTCCAATCAATGAGGAAGAGGTATCACGAAAGGCATCAGTTTTCTGAGTATTAGAATAAGATAGTCGACTTGCTGTGAGCGGGCAGGATGTCCACCAACAGAAGGTTTACGCCCGAGAATGCTGCTTACCTGTAGTTTGATCTCAGTCGAATTGGTCCAGTCCTGGGCCCACCGATCATTCATCTCCAATACCAATCTCTGGAGATTTACAAAACTGATATCGCTTCTCTAGACCCTCTCCTCAAAAACACAAGTAAGTTCTCTTGCCGCGATTCCTTTAAGTCCAAGTATCAAACTCCGATGGGCATAGAGAATCCCTTCTGGTTCCCCAAAATCGTTTTCAGGGACTTAAAAGGGCTCCCCCGCGTAATCCACGTCAAGTTAACTGAGTTCGGTATGGATAACAAGCCCAACCGCGTCCTCTGAAACGCCACCTACTCCAAAGACCATTCTCTCAACCCCTTAGATCACCTCTCTAAAGCAGTAGCGGTAGCGGGAGCAGCTAAAACGGCTCAGTCTGAGTACGCTGGGAATGATCGCTAACAAACAGCCGAGTCTGCCTTGAAGATGGGAATGGCTTACCAGGGAGCAAAAGCGTTATATGATCATGTTTGGGACTTTAAGTACATGATTCCGCTTGAGAAGATCAAACTCCCTTTCGACAAGACGAAACGTAATCCATCCACCGGGGAGATAACGGCTTCGGGCTAGGACGTGGCGCCGGGGATGAATGCGGATAGCGGTATCGGTGTAATTCCGAAGATGGAACGTCCGTGTGTGGACAAGTGGGACCCGAGGCCGCATTGATTCGATATTGAGATCAGTACGATGACGAAGAATCGACCGATCGAGTTAAGGGAGTTATAGGAGGGTTGGAAGAATCTTGAGGGAAAAAAGCTGCATATCGGGTTTACGGTGTAGAGACATCCGGTTATGGAATAGCCTTACGGGTATCAGGATCCTAAGCAAATGTTGATTAGGTTAGGAGAGGGTTTGTATGGAGACTCGTTATGGAATCAGGGACCGCCAGTGGCTTATTACAGGCAGGTAGACGGGTGTGACCTTCCGGAAAATGCAGCTGGAGATATGAATGAGCTGACTCATAAAACGAAGGGGGGGGCCTGTGTAAGTCACCTGGTTAAGTTGTAGAAAACTGAAACTAAGTCAATCACGCTCAAAGTATAAGTCGATTCTAATAGTTAAACCCTAATCACCCGCTTCCTCCCAGAAACTCCCCGACCCTGTCAAAAACATGTCTGCTCCCTTCTCTGAGCAAATCCCTCGTTCCGTTAACCCAAAACTCCTTTCCGATCACGCAAAATTAACCGAGCGCGATGATGATCCCTGGTTCCGCGTGGGCAAGGCCAGGCCTGGTATTGACGCCAAAAACGAGGGGAAGATTTCGAGTGATCATGGATACTATTGGTGGCAGCGGATGGCAGGGCCGACGAGGATTTACGATTACCCGGCTCAACCTGACAATCTGTAAGAAGATGGTGTTTGGTGTTTGATTGGTGTATTAGTAGTTTGAAAATCAGTCCCAAGTTACCACACTATTAGCGATGGCAAGATTATCATTCAACTTGAACAATAATTCTAATTTCTCCCCCAGTTACGTGACCAACTGGCAGGAGGGGGGCTTGGCCGGCATGATGCCAACAAAAGAGCGGTCATTCCCTATCGGTACAAGAGATTCCCAGAACAAGTGGATCGGCAACGGCTCGTCCGTGCTGGAGGGAGGGTTTGTGAATCCTGATATAGATTCGTTTCAGGACCCTAGAAACAAGGGTGACAACGATTATATGGTATTCGAAAAGAGTAATGAGAGTAAGTATTCGTGAGAGTACGGGGGGGATGATGATGATGTGAAATTATCAGACCATTATCACTTTTTATTTCGATCGCATGTTGATGTTTTTTATGTCCACTGTCTTCAAAAGACACCTCAGAATTTACTACCGATTGAGAATACAGTAGCAGGTTATCCAAGCAGGTTGTCCAAGACAACCAATGACGACTGCGTTTCACAAAATTCAAACAATGCTGAATCATCATCCAGGATCAATGCAAAATTCTTCGGCGACAGCGGGTTTCTCGCGGGGCGACTCAAAGTCCTGTCTGTATTGCAGTGTAGTAAGCCGTAAACACGCGTGTTTCAGTTTCAGTTTCTTCTTGAGAGTTGGACGGGTATGACTCAAAATCTGTCCCGGAAAAAAGGAAAGTGCTAACGACAATGTTCACTGTCACTGTCAGTATCAGTTTTTTCAAGAAATTGAATGCCCAAACTCAGGCCGCAAACTCATCTCAGATTCATCGTTTTTTGACAGAATAATCACTCTTCCAGTGCTACTACGATTGTTGTTTGTTTATCCTTGTCACAAGCGTAGTTTTCTGAAACGAATGGCTTTAGAGTCGATTGTGTTGTTACTATCGGTGTTAGCCTTTTAAATTGATCAGAACTGTTGATCAGCTGTTGCAGTTGGAGCCGTTGTCTCAGAATTATCTGGTTAACATTGCAAAACTTTGATTGTATACAGTTTTACCCGTTACCTGCTAAATTTCTCTAAATACCAGGCTGCGTGTATCGACTACTGAGTCCTGAGCACAAATGACATAGTTTTAGCCCCGTAGATTCAGAGTTTCGAGATTCCACTTGGGCAGTAACTGGTTCGGCAACCACCAATAAGAATGTCCACTGCTACCGGAAGTAATACTCAGCAAATTAATACTGCCAAAGGGCCGGACACCGCTGCTGCTTCTTCCTCCACTGCCGCCCCACAGCCCCCCTCCTCAAGCTCCTCCTTCGTCCCAACTCGTCCCGCCGATCCCTCTCTATCATCGGCATTACGTAGAGAATGTCTCCAGCTTTATTAGTCACCAGAACTACTGTTGCAGGTACTGTCGGCGTCAGCGTCGTTTATGTTCTGGAAAGTCTACATGGACAGGCGCGGGAAGGCGGGATTAGAATGGGAGGGAAGACTCATAGAGAGAGTTACAGTTGACGATGTAACGTCTAAAACCTCATTCTACCACCAACTCGGTATATCTCACCCAGGCTACCAAGACAAAGTACACATACCCGAGCTTAGTACGAAAAAGTAACACCCGGAAGAAGAGGAGGATTATCGATAGGAGGGCTGTAGACGGCGATTAGAGGACTGGAGACGGAAGACTGGGAGGGCGGTTCAGCGGTATTTGTATACAGATAATCATACTACGAACCTGGGCGGTAACCGTACAAAGAGACAGTTCGAAGAGGACCGAAATTTAGCTCCAACTCTGAGCCTCAGTTTAGCCGTTTCTCTACCGAAAAGCATTAAGCTGAAAGTCTCCGACCGCCCTGCTTCGTTCTTCCATCTTCATACCATCTCCCGTATGGTCGCACTAGCCGCTGGTGGCAAGGTCGGAATTCATCGGTGGAGTCCCAGTGGGGCGGGAAGAGCTTGGGGGTTTTTGGATACGCTTTATGACAACCGGTGCTTAGGGTTGAATGATGTAGATGAGGAAGACGAAGACAGTGGTGTGTCACGGAAGACCAAGTATTCTATCCCAGAAATTCTATGGAGCGAGCTAGAAGTACCAGATGACAACCCAAACAACGCAGATAGTTCAATGTGCCCCGAAACAGATACCCATGAAGCCCATCTCTCCCTCCTTTCCCGCCTCTCAACATGCGTTTTCTGTCGCGGACCTCTCTTCAAACCAACAACTTTTTTAGATGGCCGTTCAGCATGCTGGTACTGCGTCCGCGTGGACTGTTGCGTGGCTGTGGTGGAAGCACTACGTAAACTACGGATTAGCTAGGATGCACAAGCTGGGGATGGGAGCACGCAGGCAGGCCCGGCGGGATCAAGCAAGGATGGCTCTAAGGATGCCACTGGTTTTGGAGCCGATCCAAATATTCCGGTAGACGACTTCGAGTAGCTTACTGGGTTTTCACAATTTAGTGCGTTTGGAGGCCCTCCTGAACCCCAGCAGCCTGTGAGCGGGAATACTAATCAGAATCAAACCGGATTCGGGGGGAATAATAATTTCAATCAGACGGTAGGTGGATCAAGCAGCAGTAATGCAGCTCCTGCTGCACCTACAACGACTTCAAGCTCTACAGCTGCTGTAACTAAAGTCCCAACCCATCTATTAACTCATCCTTCAAACGCCATCCCCTTTCCCTGTCCCTCCGGCTTCGTAAGGGTAACAGCAACAGTTGCGAGAATTTTTCAACGAATTTTCGGCCCGTTAGAGTTCGTCACAGATGATTTGGAATTTGGTGAGCACACGAATATAGCGCTGGATAGTTGTTTCAAAGAGACGAGTGGGTGGGGAAAGTGTGATAAGCTTTATGCAAGCTATAGCGAGGATAGAATGGTGGCGGTGGAGAGCTGGGGACGGGAAGCGGGTGTTAGTGATTCGAGAACGATTGAAGCGCCGGGTTTTGGCGCTTCAGCGGTCGCTTCCACAAGCTCAATTAACTCGAAGACTAGAACCGGTCCTCCACTGCCTGCAATTAAGCCTAAAGGTTCATCTTCTGCTACCACAGGCTCCGGTAAAGCATCGGCAAGCATGAAATCCGTGAAGGCAGTTGTCGTTGCCAAAGCGGCGATTGCTTCGAGTGCTGCAAGGAAAATTAGTAGTGCAAGCAGCTCCAGCTCAGCCTCTGCCGTTGCTAGTTCAGGCTCAGGTGTAGGATCTGTTGCCGTAAAAGCACCCTCAAACAGTGCGAGTCCAAGAAGAGGTCTCCGTACCGGTTTCATGACAGAACGCGACTGCTCAGACCTATCCAAGTATCAATCAGACCGCACAGAAAACCTCGTACTCGAAACCATGAAAAGAAACGCTGAAGCCGGTTTTGTAGTCAATACAGATACTGGTGTCAGTGAAGCAGTGAAATCTCCCCGTGCCACTGATGTCAATCCTGATGGAACCGCAAAGAAGAAAAAACCTGACGGGCACAGCTTTTTCGAGGCTACTTTTGGGCGGAGAGCTACGGCGATAACGAATAATGCGATGGTTAAAGCTGGGCATGTACCACCTGGGGGTCCGGGAGGGGGAAGTTCGAGTAGTAGCGGGGGTAAAGGCGGTGCTCCTGGTCTACTAGGTCCAACGAATTTGTTTGGAGGAGGCGGGCCAGGGTCTGCTACAGGAAAAGGAGGCTCTTTAGGTGCCGCCCCAGGAAGTTCAACATTACCAGGAGCAGGTGCTTCCGAAATCCTCCGACAGGATGAATCCGAGGCTCAAAGCCACATGCAGTTAACCAGCAACAGTGCGCACAACAGCAGAAATAATTGGGAGTTACCGCCTACGGAGGGCACTGCTGTGCGTTCGTCTGCTATGCTTAGAGAAGAAGCAGAAAGACGAGCCAGGGAGGAAGCAGTAGCGCCGTTGAGAGAGCGGTTGTAGAGGATGAGGTAGTCAATTCAGCAACTGCAATAGCGTAGTGAGAGATTGATGGAGAGACGAAATGAGCTGGAGAGGGTGAGTTAGAGATTGAGAGGGGAATCTGAGTCTGGAGGCGCTGCGGCTTAGAGCAAGGCCGGTGCACCAGCAGCCGTCACGGATGCTAGTGCTAGTAGCCTGAATGTAGTCCATAACAATCACGAGTTTGTCTCTGGCAACTCATCTTCATCAGGGGCAGAGGGAGAAAGAAACTCTGACTCCATCTCAAATCTAGTTCAGCATCTCTATCACTCAGAATCTAGTCTAAATTCAGATGAAGAGGCAAGGTTTCATGGAATGGGTGCAGTAGGAGATAGGAATAGACAGCCTCCAACAGGCTTGTTACCGATTCCTGATACAACATCCTCGTCGTCTGGTGTGTCATCGGGGGTGTCTGCAGCGGGCGTATCAGGACCGTCTCCGAATGAATCAGAGTTGGCAGAGCTAGGAGTCGTGGGAACAGGGGAGTCGAGTTTGAGCGGAAGCGGGAATTCAGGTAGTAGTGGTGCTGGTCCAACTTCATCTGGTAGTTCTATGAGCTTGAATCCTTTTCTTGCTATGCTTCAGAGTACAGCTGGAGCTAGTACCAGCGGCGGTCCGGGTTCCAGTGGGGCTAGTTCGCTCGTAGGCGCTGGACCAGGAGCAGGAGCTACAAGCGGTTCCGGCAGCGACAAAGGTAAAGGTAAAAAGAGTGTCAGGATCGATATCAACATCAATTTCGGTGATGATAAGGGTCAAGGCGATATAACACCGGGGGGGAAAAGGGATAGAAGCGGCAAGGGAATGGGGAAAGGAGTAGCAGCAGGCGGTATGCGCATATCAGGACCAGGTAAAGGATCCGGTGGAACGGGTGGTGGAGGCTCAGAGACTTTGTCTTTTTATTTGCCGGGATCAGGGCCTGAGGTAGCGAATGCAGCAGCTGGTACGGAAACAGGAGCTAAAGCAGCAGGCCCTGGCCCAGCAACCAAGTTCGGCCAATTCTTATCATCATTAGCTGCACCTGCAGCAAAGGCTAAAGCTCCTGACACTGCGCGAACTAACAATCCCTTTTCTCCATCAGAAGAAGAAGCCGGCGGCGCAGCTGAATCTGGGTCGGCGGCGTCTGCACCCGCCGTCCTTCGATCATCACCCGGCATGTCAAGCGCCAAAGGTGGTAAAAGCAATCAGAAGGCTGGGAAGAGAGTTACAGGTACGAGTTTCTCAATCTCCGGTAAAGGTGGTTTGTCTAAAGAGGCAAAAGGACCTGGGGCTAAATCCGGAAAGAGCTATGCGGAAGTTGCGGCTGCAGCTGGAGCTTCAGCTGGCACTACTTCGAAAGGCACTGGTCCAAAAGGCGCGACACCGAAAACCGCAGCTACAACAGGTAAAGCTTCCTCCACACCAATTTAGGCTGCGGCCGCGAAAGCAAAATCACCAGGCGGTGCTGTAAGTTTCTTAGATCTCTTCAGAACCCTTTTAGGAAAAGGAGGTTTGGATCTCGGAAGTTTGAACGAAGACAGCGGCTCAACTGATAACACCGGCGATGATAGCAAGGACCGGAGTAAGAGCAGCAAAGAAGGTCCAGGTGGGTGTGATTAGGATTTGCCCATACCTGCTGTTGAGGAGTAGGTGGGGGAAATTAGGAAATAGACTGAGGAAGTGGTCGAGGAGGTGTTGAAACCAGCTCCTGTAACAGTAGCTGAAACGGGTAAATCTCAAAGCCTGAGGCTGAAGCCGCATAGTGTCACAGAAAACTCCCATGTGTGTTTTCAGACTTATGTAAGAGGGCTGTTAAGGACCGCAGAATTGATGGTTAGGCTGAGAAAGAAAGTTAGGGAAAGAGATGAGTCGAAATCGAACGCCAACAAATCAAGCAGTAGTTGTGCCAGCCCTCTAATGTCGGAAGTCCCCTCTCTCGACCACGCCATTACTGCCCTCCTTGACTCAGCACACGGCCGGATAGACACCGAGCTGAAGTTCAACGGATCAGTTTTACGCCAGTATCAGCTCCTTGCCCAGGTAGAGACGGCGAAAATGGAAGCCGAGGTGGTGGAACGAAGGAAAAAAGGTAAAAATACAACAAACGATAATCATAAGACATCGGGCACTTCTTCAAGAAAACGCCGACGAGGTCCAGAGCGCCGTGAGACTGGGAAGGACGATGATCAACTTCAAGAGGTCAATACCGTAAGTAGACGGTCTACCGTCCAAGGTTCTCAGCGTTCCAGTCGTTTAATCGCCTCCCACCACATCGGTTCACTAGAACCAGAGGGAGATACAGACCACTCACTGCTCGATGAGTCAGAGGCTGAAATTTCGGAAGGTGAACTCTAGGAAAACGAATTCTCAGATCGGGAGAAAATAACACAAGCTCAGGCTGACCTAGGAATTGGAAAGGACGGTAAGAGGAAGGCGGTCGCAAAGAATTTAGCTGCGGGAATTGCCAGTGGTGCGGCGACTGGAGCTGCTGCGGGAGCGGTAGACAGTGCAAATAGCGGTAGTAGTGCTGGCAGTCACAGCGGGCTTAGCGGATTGAGCGGCATTATGGATATGGAAGAACCATCTTGGTCGTCTGAAGATGGGGATTCAGGGTCACGCCCTAGGCGAAGAAAAAGTTTGAGAGACGGAGTTCATGGTGGTAATTCTTCTGCTGCCGCAGGGTCAGCAGCAGGTACAGCAGCGGCTGCGTCTGCGGCTGCCTCTGGTTCCAATGTCAATCCAAACTCTAACTCAAACGACACCCCCCCAAACCAATACCCAGATTCCAAGTACTGCTATTGGACCGGCCCATTAGCAACCTACCTGAAGGACTGCAGAAAACCCCGCCCGAAGAATTGGCGCGCCGCTATGAGATTGCAAGAAGCTGTGAGGAGGAGCGCATTGTATAGAATGTGGTTGCTTTAGATTTTGGCGCGATGTGAGGGCATCAGGAGCGGGTGGTTGGCGGAGAAAGTTGGGGAGGAGGAGGATTTAGAAACTTCGGATGGTGTTAGTAATAAGGACACTGTCACCGTCACGGTCGGACTTGGCATTGAAGCATCTAAATCAGCCTCAAAAGCAGCTTCTGAATTTGATGAAATCGCTAGTAGTAGCGGCCCGCCTATGAAAAAAGCGAAACTATCTACGAGTATGTCCAAAGCATCCGGTTCAAAATCGAAAGCTAAAGTTGAAGCAGTTTCGACAGTGACAACTGTTGCAACTATTCCGAAATCTCCCTCTCTCAGTCCACCAGTCACTGTCTTCTCTCCAAGCCCTCATCTCCTCCCCTGTCTTCGTTCTTTCGCAATCTCCTTGCTCTTCTCGCGCCGACAAAACCTTCTCCACTGCCCAAGACCTGAACCTTCTCCTCTCGCCCTTAATCTCTGCCTCTCCCAGATCGTTACCGAACAAAAAGAACGAAAGAAACGTAATCCCCAGGGGCTAAATCCGAACCAGCAGGTCGCTAGCTAAAACCAAAGCTATAGTGTGAAACCATGGGAGAGTCTCTTTAGAACAGGCCAAGCCGATCGGTGCGGCAAGTGGGTGCGAGGAAGACTGATGAAGAGAGCAGAGGTTCAGACTGTTAATAGTCCTGAGATCGTAACTGCTCCGGATTCCGATATTAAATCCTGGCAAGATGTCCTAAAGTTTGCTGCCGACAAAGTCCCCAAGCAGGAGATGCTGGAAGCGGGCTGGCCGAATTGGTTGCACGCTGCTGCACTGCCACCAAAGGCTAGTGAGCCTGTTCGGGGGAGGCCTGTTTCCAAGGACATTGAGTCTGGAGACTCAGATAATAAAAGAGTCTTTCGTAACGGAAGTAGTTTTTCACGGGTTTCGAGTGAGGCTGATGACCCGAACGGGCTGTTTGACAAGCACGAAATGGTCACCAGTATGGCGAAATCGAAGGCAAAAGCGTCTACCAGTGCTTCTGCGAAAAGTTCTGCGAAGGCAAAATCTAGTAAGGCTAGTGCTAAATTAAAATCCAAAGCGTCTGCCCCGAAGTCTGCTAACAGTAATAAATCAAAGGCGGCGCCGGTGAAGAAAGATAACGCGAAGAAAACTGATGTTAAGGATACTCAGGCTCCACCGCCTTCTCACGCTCAACTAGTTTCTTTCCGGAATCAGGTAAAAGATTTTGCTGTTGATACGGCTACTGTGATAAAGGAGGCTCCGAAACCACTTTCTAGGAGGGCACTGTATAGAGTGGTAAAGAGAGCATTGGGAGCGATTAAAAGTAGTATTAAGAGTTTAGAAGCAGCGGCAGCCACAGCAGCAGTGCTACCCGTGACAACTGCCAGTCTGAGTAGCGCTACCGGTACAGTGACTATAGCAGGTCTCGCGGCTTCTTAGCCTAGCAGTAGCAGTAACGCCCTTTGCACCGTTACGCAAGCCACCAAGAAGAAACCCGATATTCCCGCCCTCCTGAACCGCTTCCTCACCTGCCCAGTTTGCGCAGAACTTCTCTACCAGCCCACCTCCCTTCCCTGCGGACACACCCTCTGTTCCACCTGTTTAGCGAGACATTTCGACCACGCGCTGCACTAGGAACCGGATTGCCCGATGTGCAGAGCGTCTATGTCCATCTACTTCAATTACCTGAACTGTAGGGCCAATAAGTTGAGGTGGGGCACCGGAGCGGGGTAGTTACGGGTGTGTCGAGGGATTGCTAAGCTAGAGAGAAGGTTTCTGGGAAAGGAGATGGAGCAAAGAGGGAGGGAGTCGAGGGAGGATAACGGCGTGGTTGATTCGACTAGGGGTAGTAAGAAAGTTAATGAAAATTTAAAGTTGAATGACCAGAGAAAGAGCAGTAGTGTACCCGGGAGGGCTACAGTGCCAACAGCGGTCAACAGTAAGGCTGGGAGTCAAAGACTTACAGGTACGGGTGCTGGATCAGTGGTAACAAGTGCTAGGAACACCGTAGCTGACGCGTCGTCGGGAGAACCTGCAAAATTTAGTGATGCAGGAACTCAGACTGCTGCTGGTGCTTCCTCAAGCTCAACAGCAGCTGTTCCTGGACCTAAAGACATAACTACCAAAGACCCAGACTCCGATTCAGTCTGGATTCCCATCTTCGTTTCAACCGTAGCGGTACCTGGAATCCAATTTTCGATGCACGTCTATGAACCGCGCTACAGGTTGATGATACGACGCTGCTTGGAGGAGACGGTGGTTATGAATCAGGATGCTGAGATGGTGAACGTAGTTGAAGGTGCCAGTGCCAGTGGTGAGGTAGAAGATACTACCCGCGGTGGACCCGATGCAAAACGCCTAAAAGCATCGGATATTAGTAATGCGGAACTCAATCAGGCTAACAATTCTTCATCTCATGACAGTCGAAAGTCAAAAAGCAAGTCAAAGTCAAAAGAATCAGCACGCAGCGGCAGCGCAGTGTCAGGCTCAGCTGCAGCTTCCGGTTCGGATTTTTCCATGATAGGGCGGTCCTCGTTTGACTCTAATCCCAAAAGCAGTGCGCCGGAATCTTCATCATCAGCGTCTGGGAACAACGGTAATGCAAGTAATGCAGGTGATCTAGCTGGTGCACTCGGCAGCATCGCTAGTTCAGCCAGTTCTGCTAGCTGCGGCGCTGACAGTGCTAACGACGACAACGCCGACTCTAAATCCCTCGCCACTAAAAACCGTCCTTACCGTCACCACAAAAAAACCTTTCCCTCCTTCGGTATGCATCACAACCTAAGAGCAGATTTCGGCTGCTTAGTGGAGGTTAGAACATTCAAGCAGCTAACAGATGGGCGAGCGAATTTAGAAATAGCGGGTACACGCCGCTATAAGGTACTGGAGTGGGACCAAAGAGATGGCTACTATGTCGGGCGAGTGAGGTTTTTGGACGGGGAGAGGGGGGATGTCAATGATCAGGCGAGCAAGCTGAGGGGAACGATGAATTTCGGGAAGAACTGTTTTGGTGTGGAGGATCCTGATAACCATACTAAAGAAGACGCGAAGGCGACGGATAATTCGACGGCTAAGCCTATTAATGCAACTGGAAGAAAAAGTAGTTCGAAAGGAGCCGCTAAGCCTGTTAACAGCAAGGAAGGATCTAACTCAGGCACTGCGGCTATGAAGTCCTCCAAAAAACCAGTATCCAACCCTGCAGCCAGTCACAGTCACAGTGTAGACTCTGCGGACCGGGACCCAGATTCAGACTCGGCAACCCCCATCTTCACACGCAATGAGTTGGCGGAGTACCGGCTGAAGGAAGAATTGAGGAAGGGAAAGAACGCTAGGTACCGGGCGAAGAAATTGCTGAAGGAGTTGCGGTTGTAGGCTGAGAGTGGTACGAAGAAGGTAGGGGAGTTTAGTGTCGAGGAATTGGACAGCTTAGATTCGATGTAGAGAGATTTAGGTGAAAGAATAGCTTTGGCGAGTTTGGGACGGAATAGGTCGGCGTCTGTAGGAGGCTCAGCTGCTGATGCTACTAGTACTACTGAATCAAAAGCGGTGAACAGTTACAGTAGTAAGGCGGCCGCTGTAACAGTAGCCAAAAGCGCCTCAAAGTCAATGAAAAGCGCAGGCTCAAAAAAAGAAGCTTCGAAGGACCAGGAGAACTCAAAGAGTGAGTCTGGTGGTGCTAAACGGCGAAAACTGGACACGAATATTGCTGCCGCTGAGCCTGTTACAGTTGCAGAATTTCCATTTGAAAACGAGGTGTCTTTCGCTCGCACACCGCTGGTGGAGTTGAGGAAACCAAAAAGGGCCAATCACCTAACTGCTAAAGTTGTCGCGAAGTCTGGGAAATCGGCTGCCAAGCCAAAAAGTGGTTCAAAAAGCAAACTTTCTGCTAGTGGTCCTGGTCCTGGATCAGAATCTGGGCCTGTAGCAGTAGATTTAATTTCTGACGGTCACAACATCCCCAAAGTCTTAACTTCTGCCTCTGTTGATACAGGCTCATTGTCAATCTATTCCTAGCCTCTCTCTTTCCGCGACCTAATCAAAGAACTCCACATCCGAGCCTCCGACCGTTGGAACAGGATGGGTCAAGAACGAATAGATTTAGAGAAAAAGTTCGGAGCCTTACCGCAACTTGAGGATCATCGACTTGACGGCGGCGTGGATAAATTCGTGTTCTGGTGCTTCGCTTCTGGGATCTTCAACCTACGAAAAGCTCCGAGAGATGTGAATAGTAGTGGCACTGGTTTGAGGCTGTTTAACTTTGGAGGATCAGCCTCAGGACCTGGTGGTGGTGGTCTAAGTCC
>JACKZZ010016620.1_pt1 | contig 23504 bp, 14 predicted proteins | sample 8027871 | NCBI WGS metagenome assembly JACKZZ01 (sample SAMN15724774, study PRJNA655200) | protist metagenome | isolation source: fluorescence activated cell sorting (FACS) single amplified genomes of... | place: USA: West Boothbay Harbor, Gulf of Maine | collected 2000-07-19 | reverse complement strand
CATAAATTTTTTGATCACGGCTTCAAAAAAAATTACTCCTGCAAAAGTTTTTAAAAATAAAAAATGGCCAATTTAGGGCTTGACGAGATAAGCACTTTTATATAGGGAAAAGTTCTGAAAATGTTTTTTGGCTTCAGAATCTTGACACAAAAAAAAGTTCAGTTTATCCTGACTAGACTACTAGTATAATTTGTTGAAATAATAATTAATATAAATAATAATAAATAATATATTATAATAATAATATACTACATTAGAAAGGATGATAAATACGAGTAGACGACAACCAACAACGACAGCCAATGTCATTTGGTGTCATTTGTTGCATCGTACAAACACCAAGAGAAGAGAAGAACTCACAAGTAAGTAAGAAAGTAAAGAAAGAAAAAAGTTATATAATATGAAGTTTGTTGCGCTAATACTTGCTTCTATAGCAATGGTCACATTTGTAAATGGTTCAAGACCTATGAGAAAAGATTATTCACCAACACCTTATGGATACGTTTTAACAAAGTGTATGCATAGCGTGCCTTCTAATTCTCACTTGAAAGAATTAAAAAATGGCTCAACTCTTGTCACATTGGACAACAATCAAGGTTCATACCTTATTCCTAAGTGCACTAGTGAAAACAATCACCCAGTATTGATTGCAAGAAACAATGAAGAAATTTTCAATGAGACACCCAATAAAAATCCACTGCCGCCAGACTATGATGGTTGGCTTCAATACACTGAAATTAATGTCACTGATTTAAGTGTGCAAAACTCATTTGATGCATTTACAAATTATATGTCAGTTCCAGAAATCCCAAAAGCAAAGCCACAAGTACTGTTTTTATTTCCAGGATTACAAAATATTAATTGGATCCCAAAGGTAGATCCAGAACCGAAATTTTTTGACATTATACAGCCAGTGCTTCAATACCCAGGGACTTCTTTCTTTAGCAAAGGGTGGGAGTTGAAATCATGGTACGTAACAGTTAATGCTGGTGCAATTTTTAGCACTGCGATTAATGACATTCGACCTGGTGACAGTATATTTTGCAATATGACAAGAACGGGAGATGATTCGTGGGTCGTTATTGGTACTGTTAACTCTACTGGCAAAACAACCACACAAAAGTGTCAAAATGCTCGGTTAAACACACAGCCGTGGGCATACAATACGGTTGAGTGTTATGGCTGTAATGGATGTGATACATATCCTTCAAATTATGTTGAGTTTACAGAAAATAAACTTTACAAGAATGACAAATTATTAGATTTGAAAGGTTCATTATGGAAAATCAATCCACGGCCAGCAGCTAAGTTAATGTGTCATGAAAAAACTGTGGTGAAAGAGAATTCTGACACAATAATGTATTTTGACCAACAGTAATATATATACATACATATGATGCGCTAATATTTACGAACATGAATATAAAATGTAAAAAGTTTAAAAAGTTACAAAGTGTATTTTTAAATAATAATATATACTCGTATATATGATATTTCTTTTATATTAATATCTTGCTTATTTTAATTAAAACAAAAAATTAAAATATACGTACGTAATATTGTAAAAAGAAGAAATTTCATGCACACACAGTATCTATCATATTAAATGATAACTTACTAAGTTACTTGATACCTGCTGTAAAATATGTTATTCTTAGACGAGATCGTTCGTAATACACCGGGTCCATTTTCTGCATTATTGTTGAAAATTAACACTGTACGTTCCATCTTCTTTTTGGTTGAATTTGAAATTATCTAAGCTCATACCAAATTTACCTAAAATAGTATTGCCTAAGCCTTTCAATTTGTCCATCATTTCTTTTTTCATTGTTTCTTGTTTTTCTTTTAATTTAGTTTGTAAACGGTGTTGTTCGATTAAAAATTTTCGATTTCCTTTATCAATATCAACAATTCGATCAATATCGCTAACAGCTTCTTCTAATTTGTCGTTTGCCTCATATGCTTTACAACGCCTTAATAATGTTTTAACATACTTTGGTTCAAATTCCAATGCGGTGGTACAATCATCAATTGCTTTTTCATATTCTGTCATCGACATGTAACATGCAGCACGATTGCTAAAAAATACGGCACGACTATAATCATGTTCCACGGTCAAGGGACAATACGATATAGCCCGACTGTAATATTTAATCGCAGTATCAAAAAACTTCTGTTTATAGTATTCATTACCTTTTGCTTTCAACGCCGATGCTTGTTTAATATCTTTTTCTACCACGCGGATGCATGCAGGGTGGGAGGCAAAAATATCAAATTCGTCCAACCATATTAAATCGTTCGTACAAATTGTTATCATCTTATCATTATTATTATTAAACTCACCCACATTACTTGGCTTTTCATTCTTTTCACCTGATTTAATTTCCTTTGACATAACCCAAGATCCTGGGTGCGATTTATCGGCTGACATATCGACAACAATGGTCTCTCTGTTTACACTAGCTTGTGCAACTTTTAGTTCTTTTTTTTTTGCATTATATTCCTCTAATTCACTTGTTGTGAGATATTCACCTGGCTTATCAGGATGATCATGCACTTCCTCAAAATCTGACATTGATAAGCAAATAAAGTTTTAACGCGGTAAAGATGTAATGCTGGTTGTGACTTTAATCATAAACTACTGTATGAAATTTTACAAATTAATTGTCACTGAGTTTTTACAATGACACTGCAAGGATATGATAAATGGCTGGATCGACGATATTATTATTATTTTATTTACTATTAATAATTGCACTATTATTATTATTATTTATATTATTATTATTATTACCTGGTATAATTATTATTATTATTACTATCCAGCTATTACACATTTATTATTATTATTATTATATTTATAATTTTTATTATAATACATTAACAATCTGGCAATGATGTATAAAAAAATTAAAACATACGAGGCTAGGGTTAGGGTTAGGGTGCTGCAGTGCATTTCATCTCTATTATTAGGCCTTTACTATAGTGCCAATACACTAAATTGTATTAATTCAGGGTTTTTGCTCATAAAATTTTGACGAATCACATCAAATGCATCATTGACGAACGTCTCTTCACTAGTATCTCCGTGCAAAATTGGTCCGAATTTTGTGCCATCTAATTCAAATAATGCATTGCTCTTGTCGCGGATAAAAGCAACGAAATGGTGGTCTAAATCAGGCCCATCACGATCTGGACAATTCGTTTGAGCATTTTCGCTTTGTGCACTATTATCACTACTACATTTTAATGTGGGTTCGTTACTTAGGACCTTCCCGCGCGTAGATGGATCGCAAGTCAAAGTTTTATCTTTGAAATTTTTCACAGCTGATTTTTCTTCAATACTCTCGTCGTCCAAATTGCAGAGCACATGCAAAGTTGCAATTGTGCCACATGCGTTTCCAAAACTTGGAATTTGCTCTAAAAAAAATAAATGCTTAGTCTTTTCCAAATACAGGTTTATATCACCACCACCGTGCTTGTCTATGATTAATTTTTGCTCAACCTCACGGTATCCGTAGATTTCGTCTGTACACGGGAATAACAAGACTAATGCTACTACTTTTGACGGATTTGGTAACAATGTTGGGTGTAGCACGTCGACAAATTCGAAAGATTTATGCATACCAATCGACAATGAAAATTCATTCAAGACGTCAGGATTAGACTCTAATGCCAGCCAAGGAGTATCGGCGTTAAACTTTCCGTTGCCTTGACCATTCGCCCTGACTGTATCGTTAATTTCTTTCAACCTATCTTTAGGCAACTCTGTTAATGTCTCCGACATCAAACAATATCATTTTTTGGCGTCAAAATGAAATGCTAAACGTCGTAATATTTTGGACATATAACTTTCACCTCTTTCGGTATCACTTTAACTGTTGTTTTCGAGAGTCATCGAAAGAATTTATATTATTATTTATAATATAATACTACAATACATCATCCTCCATCCTCTCCTCCTCTCTAATAAAAATCCACTTAATAAGCTTAAAATTTTGCTCTTCCTTCTAAAAAAAGATTGAAAAATCAATCCGAAAAAAATGTTGAAAGGCCAACAAGATGAAATAGATTGTAATAATCTATGCCTGGTAGAATACATAATTGATAGGATAACAGATAAAAGTGAGAGTAGTCGACAGAAATTATAAACAAAGAAGTACTTTTTCCAATTCGACAACAATTAAAACGAAGTGATTTTCAAGCATGAAATCTACACGGTTTTTTTATACTTAAATAAGGTAATTTATCTAATTAAAATACTAAAATGACCATTTTATGCATGTAAAATAAAACAAAATATAAATATCATTAAAATTTCCTACTTTTTGTCACGCATAAAACCCACGAGCAAAATGGTCGACTTGCAATAAACACTAGCAAAAGTAAACTAGCATACAAATAGAACTACAAAAATAACCTGCAAAATTCATTTATATTATTTTTAATTTCGGAAAATTATATGTTACACGTTCTTCAAACATGTAAAATTCTGTAACACAATATTAGCATATACACACCACATAATAATTGAAAACGTCGACCTAGTTTTTACCTATGCTATGCCCATGTAAATGTGTAATTTTTGGAAAACTAGGCAAAATTATCTCCAATTATTAAAAGACTACGAGTAATGATATTTATTTAGTTGCACAAATATTCACGGTATAACAATTACGATGAGGTTCCAAGTTTCAAGGAATCACCCTTGTAGGTTGCCTATATGATTGGAGGTATTTTACTTGATATATACTTACTACACTATAGCTATTATGAATCTTGATAGGGTAATTCATCCACCCATCCCAAACAATTAGCATCAGGATAGCATCACATCGCCGGTCCTGTTTTGAGAATAGTGATTTTGTCTGCAGTATTGAAAATAAAACCTACATGAAATTCTTCCTAATTAAATTAATAAAAATATAGAGCTGTAGCTCTAATGTAAAAATTATGCATCCATTTTATAAAAATATATAATTAATTCTTACTCATTTATTTAATAAAATTTTACTCCCTGTAAAAATATATATGCATAAATAATAATTATTAACTATAGTCGTCTTGTGTCTATATTTTTTAAGATTTTTTGCTAGGCTGTATGCTCGTATAGTCAACAAACTTCATCGCCTATTTTTATACATATTATTTATTACATTTGGAGAAGTATTTATTTACTTAAATAATTATTATTTTCTTAATCGTTGTCATCATCAATCGCAACCAACTTTTGAACATCTACAAAACCGTTACTGCCATATTCTTGAAACGTAAATGTGTAATGGTGTTGCGCTTCGCTAAAGATCATATCTTCTTCCTCCTCGCCTTCACCAATTTTAAAGTCTTCATCGCCGTCCCTTACTGGGTTAAAACCTAAATACAAAATTGCATCTTGTTGAGCATCGTCACTCGCAAATTCAATTAAATCTTTTCTTGAGTGGCACACAATAGCTTCATCATTACCACGTGTAACCATCCGTATTTCAGGTAGTGTTGCAATTGCCAACCTACTAGCATCACCCGCTGTTGTTTTTGCATTTTGTTTCAATGTCAGGTCGTTTGCATCAATATTATTGAAATCAACGAACAGCAAAAAATGCGTCTCAGTTAGACACAAGATGCGATTTCCAATTAATTTCCCTCCGTTTTTAGTGTCAAACCAATGAACTCTTGCCAAACATTCAACTTGACAAGAAAACAAAATTGCACCATCACTCTCTTCTTCCTCTGAAAAATGTTCTTCTCTATCACTATTTTGAACTTTATCAGATGCTTCCTTCAATAAAGTTTGTATTTGATGATGGAAGTTCTTATCATGCCGCATACATTGGGTACGGTTTTCAAACTGAAGATGGTGTGTGTGGAATATAGCAAAACGCGATAATTCATTAAAAATATTTTCACAAATAACAATACGAGAAAATTTGAAACAGAGAGTGTCTTCTGATTTCAATTGCAATATCATTTCATCTTTCATGTAGCCTAACGTTATACTAGATATGTCGCTATAATTTACTTCAACAACATCGGCTATATTTTTCCCTCCAAACTGTTCTAATGATGAAAATACATCATCATCAAATATAGATCTACTTTCATCTCGACATTGCACATAACATAATTTCTTTGTGGTAACTACAACCCAGACATCTATGAAACTGGGCATATTACCTTGGGTATTACACGGTCTCAACAAAGTACAAGGGACAGAGAGGTCAATACGCTCAAGACAGGGATCATCACTTATCCCTAGTACAACACAATGCTCGAGTAAGCGCCGACTTTTTAATTTCCAATTAACGTGATTCAAAACATCTTGTATGAATGCATCGGGCATGTTCACTACCTCCTCTACTTGTCCACGAGATATTTCAGAGAGCATTTTATAGCGTTTATTACCATCTGCATATACTATTAATGATGACAACAAATCTCGTAATCCATCAACCAGTAATTTGTTTCGTTTGCGCCTTAGTTTTTCCTGCGAATTTTGGTGATGATTGTGATCCTCCACATGATCTCGCCACGTCAAAACAGCTCTTGCCAAAATGTATATTGTATTTTTCATTGTTGATTCATTTATCCACATAAGCAAGTAATCTCTCATGGCTTCTTGATCGAACGTACAACCAATTCCATTTTCATCCTTAGTTCGTATGTACAACATTTCGCGTATAACGGTACAGCAGGTGGCAACTCCTTCTTGCAGGAGAGCTTCTTCTTCGACTCCTAAATGATGTTGGACAATGATAATGATGGCAATTTAACAAAAAGAGAAATTATTAAAGGGATGCGAAAGAAAAAAGTAAAATCATTGATACAAAAATATCCATTTCTGGATGTACTAACAAAACCAAATAAATGGAAAAATGCCTTTAATGCTATGGATACTTCAGGCGATGGAAAAGTGGATAACATAGAGTTTGAAATATTTGTTGCCATGTTAGTGAAAAAGCAAGAAGAGCTAAATGTTGCCCATCGTGATGTAATCAAGGAAATATTTTATTTGCTTGATCGAAATGGCGATGGATCCTTAACAAAGCGTGAGATAATGGCTGGGATGAGAAACGATGCAGTGAAAGAACTGATTCTTAAACATCCTTTTCTTGAAATATTACTCAATACCAGAAAATGGAAAGATTCGTTCGATGCAATGGACACGAATAATAGCGGAGAAGTCAATTTAGTTGAATTTCAAGCATTTTGTAGTGTACTGAGTGAATCAGATGAAAATGATAAAATAAAAATTGCAGATAGAAAAGCAAAAGAAGCAAATAAGCCCGTAGATATGAAAGACTTATTGCGTGATGAGTTGCAACGAATATGTGACGAAAAAATCACGTCGGCATTTAAAGAACGTGATTCATTATTACTTGATTTATTTGAGGGTATGGCAGCGTTACAAATTAGTGCTGGAGTCGAAGTGACACCAGAACTTGCGAAAGGTCTTGAGAATGGAGCAGAGCCGCGATATCCCGCGCGTTTGACAAATACCACCTCAAACTTAAATCAAATCCGAAAAACTCGAGCGGAGTTGATGAATGAGCCATATTTACCTGTTGTAAGAAAGGCTACGAAATGGGCAATAAATTTTCTTCCGAAATCTTTTTTGCCTGTTCATCTTAGCTTAAAATTAGATGAAGATTTAAGGCGTGGCCCCGGAACGTCAAATATATATGAAGGTAAAATACCGGCAAAAAATTTACAATTAGATGAAAACGCAACGCAGAGACCACGACATTTATATACAATAAAATGTTCCTTAGAAATATTTTGTGATCTTATATCGACTAGACATATAACGAAGCCAAGAGAAATGGATGTTCCTGTGTTAACGTTGCCAGATGCAATGAGACGGAATATTTTAAAAGTTAATTTTACAGAATTAGATGTAAGTGAATTAGAGTATACGTCAAAACAAATTGATGTGTTTTTGCTAGATGTATTACGAAAAGATCCAAGTGTGACGAAAATTGTTAGAAATATACGTAAAAATGGAAATGCATCGTTGAGTGAACTGTTTTACAAAATCATTGGCGAAAAATATCTAAAAGATTCAAAAATGTGGTATCGAATGAGTGGTCGGATTAAAAATATGGTTCAATTTTACTTCCCTTCAACAACTTTGTTAAAACCACGAGGCCCAAAAAAACCCTTGGATAGCGATACATATCAAGCCCTTAAACGTATAAAGGAGTTTAAAAAACAAAACCCTTGTGATAATTCAGTAGGTATACCATTTATTGAGTATCCTCCATGGAGTGTATTTAAAGAGGATGATGCGGTCGTGAAAGCTGAGCGCGATGCAGATACTTATGAACATCGTGTGTATAAACGCATGAAAAGGAATGCTACTAGAAGAATGCGACATGAATGGATACCAAAGGAATGGGATTTAGTATTACTTAGTTATAATACTAGTAGATCAGAGCGACGTAAATTAATAAAAGCGCTGCAAAAGCAATTATCAATAAGTAAACCAGAAGCAAAAGAAATATTGCACCAGTGCGACGTAAGAGAAGAAGGTAAATTGTTGAGAGCCGATATGCCGGATGATGAATGTGAAAAAATAAAGGCGGAGCTAGAAAAATGTGGTGCAGTGTGTAAAATTGAATATGAAAATTGGGAAAATTTTGATGATCTTTCACCGCCTGAGTAAAAAAATATACGATGAAAATGTAAAATTTTCATCGACTAGACCTACATTTATATATACAGAGCATATTTTAATACGGGTACATAATTTTTTACGGTGTAAAAAAAGAATATTTTTTAAAAACGTACTATACACAAACATTTAATATATACAGGGAGTAAAATTTTATTAAATAAATGAGTAAGAATTAATTATATAAGAGAAGTGTTTACTTTTGTTTTTTTTGTAATTTCCTTACTAAAAAAAAATTAAAATTGTTTAAAAATACCCTGTCTTCTTTCCTCTGCTCTCCATTCCTGCATAAATAAAACACCTACATTCAAAATTGCATACACGTAAATGAATAAAAGAAAATGCCCCCATGTAATGGCTGCCGCAATACTACCGGTACCATTAACACCAACGCTGTAACCAATCATATTTGCAGCCATCAACAATAAAATATTTCCTGCGCCACCAAATGCTATGACAAAACGATAGTAACTTTTACGCTTCAAAGCTCTTAAAACATTCACCTTTTTAAACATAACGCCAATCACCATTTCTGGTAGAAATGTAATTCCTGTGATCCAACCCCACGCTAGTAATTGGAAATTCATATCATGCCACAATGCCACGAAAGTAAACACCACAAATACATTGATATATTTATATCTACTACCACCAATTGGGATGTAAATATACCGAACAAGCCATCGATTAAAGGATCGATGCCATGATTTCCAAAATCCTTGCAATGTCCAATTATTGGACATACATCGATTCATATTTTCAACTGGTTCAATTCCATCAAGCAATGCCCATGTACGAAAGAATCTCCATAATATTAAAAATTTCAACCACATTGTTTTCAATGTTACATAAACAAGTGCAGCTAATTCTACTGGCTTCATTTTTGAATAGACACCAGATTTACAAATAGCTATCACTGGGTAGTAATGGGCAAACACTTCTAGTAATAAAAACGATATTGCTAACCTTAAACAATAAAAACCTAGTGAACGCGCACTCATAGAATTTTGTTGTTTATGTACGTACGAAATGAAAGCATTAAATGGCAATATTGGCCCTGTTATCATTAATGGTATATAAAAGATTGAGCTTATATATGCCAAATAATTATAGTCAGATAATGGCCTAGATGATTTTTCCCTCCAGTTGTATGGCCCGCCGCCAGTAGCAATATCGTCTCGCTCCTCTTCTGTATATCGCTCTAGCTGCTTTAAATGCCACCCCGATGCCTTCCCAGCAGTGCCATTTAGGGCCCAGTAATAATCAACATTGAAAGATACCATGCGCAAAAATATAAAACGCATGTACATTTGTGTTGGAATACTCAAAATACCAGGAAGATCATAGATTGCCATTGATGACCCAACCAAATATTTTAATTTTAATTTATCACGATGAAATTCATTCATATACATGAGAGAGACACCAAAACCCCATGTAATGATTGGATTCAACTTAGAATTACCAAAGTATTTACCAATAATAAAATTAATTGCAGTAATACCAAGTACAACTACTGTGCCACCAATACCAGATAATAACCATACATATCCAATTGATGATATTGCGTACCAAATTAAAAGCATTGATACACTACAATAGTGTCTAACAGAACGGCTTATTAGCAAAAAACTTGTTGAAGCCACAACTAATACTGGTATGTTAGAACGAAATTCTCTCCACTGATCATCAGCAAGATCCATGGCACCGAGCCATGTATCCTGCAGGTAATGTGTGCATTCTGGATTTTCCTCGCATACTCTACGTGCTATGGGGCTAAACATACCTACAGGCACACAGAACATAAATATTATCAAAAAATAAATAATAAACATTTCCAACGATAGCCATCTAGATGGTGTTACTTCAATTTTACCATATTTGTCATCTCTAGAAGTTGACTGCGGCAATTCAATTTTCGCTGTCGGCATTGCTTTATCGACTGAAGGTGCAGCTTTCTTCTTCTGCTTCTTCGAAACAGATCTTCTTTTTGGTTTTTTAGATTGTCCCGGAGAAGCTGTATTAGGTATTTGTTTTTTATTGGTACCCCCTACCAACGATGTTTTATTAACACTGCGTTTCGACAGCTTGTCTAATTTTAATTATTTATTTATTTATGCCCCTTTGCACTTATAAACAATCAAACGGCAAAAAGGGTGACGGAAATATGATTCAAATACATTTCGACCCTCACGAGAGTATGTATCGGTAAAAGATCAAAATTATTTTCCTCATTCATTTTTTTGCAATTATTCCTTATTATTATTATTATTATTATTATTATTATTATTATTATTATTATTATATTATTTTTTATTATTATTCAAATCGTCGCGTAAACAATTATATAGTGTATAGTCTTAAATTTGGAAAAATACATTGTGTATTATAGTGTTATTTTACATGTAGTAAGGTAAAATTATCCCGAAACGGTGTAATAATACCTTAATCTTGTTGTTGTTTTTGATAGCTCTAGGCCATTTTAAACATGATGATGGGGGTAAATTATTTCTCTTTTTGTTGTTTGTTCGACGAAGCATCATCTATTATAAAATATTATTATATTAATAATTGGAATCTCTGTGGTGTGGCAATATCGCCGATGTGGCGCTTATTAAAATACCTTTCGCTCGTTTCCCCCTTTTACGGTTTTAGTTGGCACCGTCACGGGCTCAACATGAATGATCGAATTATTTGCCATTTCGACGTTGATTCGTTTTATTGTGCCTGCGAGTGCATACGGAGACCAGAGTTGAAAAATAAACCCTTTGCCGTTACTCAGTACAACTCTGGTGGCTTCGTCTCCGTCAACCATATAGCGCGACTTGCTGGTGTTAGGAAAGGCGATGGGATTGGCGCGGGGGGTCAAAAAGCCTTAGAGCATTTTAAAAACCGTCCGGATGCTTTAATGGGAGAAGTTTTAAAGCGCTGTCCAGATCTTGTTGTTTTACCCATGGATACTATATGGTATCGCAAAGTCAGTTCAGATATTGAAAACGCTTTGAAACTAGCGTTAAAGAAAATATTTGAAAGGACGGTGCCGTTGTCTATTTCGTCCCCGTCGTCATCGTCTTCATCCCCAACACACCTTTCATCGCCCCAGACATTTTTACGAAAAAATAAAAACACCAATATTCATAGCAACAAGCATGGCGTTGTGGAAAAGAGTTCCATTGACGACTTTTTTGTTGACATTACAAAAATAGTATTCGGTTACTTGATGCATAACTGCGACAGCACTACGTCGAATAAGTTTAGCGATACATATAACACTAAGTACCGCGAAAGCTGCAACGACTTTAAACAATGCTTATCAATTGGCAATGCCACATGTATATACGAGTATGATACTGACGGTAGAAGACTTTGTAGGGTACAAAACCGGCAGGCTTTTTCTAGGCTGCCAATCCATTTACAATATGCAGCTGAAGTTGCAACACAAATACGGTCATACGTAGAAGAAATGATAGGTGTTACTTTGTCGGGTGGTATCAGTAAAAATAAACTCATTTCACGTCTTATATCAAAAATTGCACATAGAAAAAATGTACAAACACTTATTGAAAACAAGAACATTAATTATCTGCTGAAAATCACGCCAATAAAGTCTGTGCCCGGCTTGAAAGGTCAATTTGGAAATCGCCTGGTAACAGACTTCAATGTAGAGTCGTTGTGTGATTTGCGAAAGATAAAGTTTCATAAACTAGAACAAATGTATGGAAAAACTAAAGCGAACTTAATTTACGAGTATTCACGTGGTATAGACACGTCACGAGTTGCGGAAAGGCCACCAATAAAATCATTGCTGTCAGAGCAAAGTTTTGCACCCATCGATAATGTTACGCAAACTAGATTATTGCAGCGGAAAGTAAAGGAAATGGTGGCTTTGTTTATTGACCGATTACTACTTTTGGAAAATAGAATACCCACCAATTTTACGGTAAAATTTCGGCACTTATATAATCAAGTACTTTCAAAATCAAGGCCATTTCCAAAATTGCATTTGTTTAAGAACTTAAATCGCATGAACATAAATAACGGCAACGGATTGTACAAATATGAAAGTGATGATCGAAACAAAGATGTAGAGAAACTATATAGCATAATATATCAAATTTTAAGTGCAAATGGCAACAAATTAAAATTATCACGATTAGCGCTTGTAGCTGGTAGTTTTCAGGAATTTAATACAAAACAAAAGTCTATTGTAGACATTTTTAGTAAAGCCTCCGTGCCAAAAACGCTAGATCGAGAGATATTTCAAGAGCCTTGTAATACAACATCATTGATGGAGCACAGGAATGGCAGTCACTATATATGTGCATTGTGTGAGAAAACTATCAGAGTGGATAAAAAACAAGAGCATGAAGATTTTCATTATGCATTAAGCATTTCAAAGTCAGAAGAGAGACAAAGTCAACATCAATTGTCACTTCAGAGCAAAAAGAAAAAACGCGGAAATGGCAATAACGATATTAGAAAATGGATTGTCAAGAAAAAGTCAAAGCATGTCGAATAGTGCGCAACCCTTTCTCTGTCTTTATGTTCATACAGTGAGTTAGAATCAATCACCCGCTCTAATTCAAGACACTGTTGTGCTCGGTGAGTTAGTTACAAATTTGTCTGGAGGGCTCTACATGAAAGCGATGACTTGGTAGATTAAAATGATTATAATAAAGTGGTTTGGAAGAATAACTACTATCTAAATTTAATGCATTTTATTTGTAGTGTAAATTCTACTTGTGTATACCTTAAATATTAATTTTAATTTTTGCGGGTTTTAGTTTTCAGTTTATAATGTTTGATAGGAAAGGTTTTAGTCCAGTAGTAGTTATGTACGATCATAAAATAACACAAATAACAAAAGATTTTTTACTATGATAAATGGCATTTTTGACTAACTTAGTCGTGTACGAGAGTTTGGAATATATATACAATTATGAATCTAACTCTAGTTTCTTGCTTCTTTCTACATAAAAAAATAATGTTCGCATCATATAGTACATACAAAAGTCATCTAGACACATTGTCAAAACTATTGTCAAACACATCCCAATAAACCACATTTCTATATATAACCCTAATTTCAACACCATCTGGGGATTTACAAATGGTGGTATATCTCGAGTTAATGGAGGTGTGGAGTCGCGAGAACAGTGGGGAGGTGTTTCTATGGTTCGTATCTAACATAAAAGTGTCAGTTACAGCTTCGTATGTTCTGGGAAAGTGTCGAACGGACGTTTTTATGAGTGTATTTTTCGATGCAAAGGAGAGTATAGAGTCGCTGTAGGCCGGGCAGTGTCTACGCAACAATGCTGTGTCCTTATACTTCCTTGAAATACCTCATTTTACTCATGCTGAAGGGTCAAAAGTGTTTAAAAACAATGTTTGAGACATTTATTCTGCATCCCCAAAGCTGTGCTCATTTTTTGTACTTAATATAAGCTACGCACAAATTTATACAATATTTCTCAAAGAAATTGTATAGTTATTTGATTTTTTTCATATTTCTACCATTTCATGGCAATCAGGGTTTCCAGGCGTATTTGCCTGCTAAACCCTATTTTGCGATATTTTTTAACATGTGAATGAGTATACATATGAAACTATGTTTATAAAATGTTATTTACTCCATCAAGAATAAAAAATAACTTTCAAGCTACTTTATTTATATATAATAAACGATAATTAAACAAAATGCTGCATTTTTTATATTAATTACTAACATTTACAGCACCATTTTGATATTTTGTGATTTCACGTTTTTTCTATTGCTTTCGGAATTTTGACTTTATTTGAATGTTAAAATTTTTTCTTTTTTTTCAACATAAACATTTTGGAAATTTTTATTGATGAAAAAGAAAAAAAATGTATAGATAGCATTTTAATATATCAAAATAAACACTTTAAGATAAACAACTCGAAGTTGCTCTACAAAAAAGCAGTTTACTAACATCATTCCAATGATATCAAAATCGACATTAGCACTGCAATAGTATTAAGTAACCTTAATCACACACACATTTTAACCATATTATTGTAATAAATTTAGAAAATGTACTAAATTTTAATGTAATTGTATGTCAAAACGCAGTTACAATTTTACAGTATGAGATGTATATCTAAATAAAGTATCTACAAGTTTATAGGACATACAAGAGTATATGACGACTTTTAACGATTACCTTGTATGTGTATGTTTTCGACAATTTTGGGGTTGTAACGGACGCAATTTGCGGATGTTTTGGTATTTGTTGAATCTGGAGTTTTGAGATATTATTTAGCATCGGGTTAGCATTAGCAAGATCTGTGCGCATATACACTATTAAGTATAAATATGCCTATATAACACCAAAATACGACAATTCCATGATTGGTTCTATTTCGAAGCTTCTCTCTTCTATTTAAGTATAATATCATGAAATTTCAAAACTAGGTAAAAAGCTTCTTTTGTGTCCCAAATCGATGTGAATCCATTTTTAGTATAAACTATCCGTATAAGTTGATAGGAAGAGAACGCGATAAATTGTATGAAATAATACCACAAACAATGTTGTACTTTTTATAATGTATTACTATTTATAAAATGTAGCAATGGTTCAAGTGTATAGTGATTGGTACAAGACACCTATACAATGAAAGTACAAAAAAGCGTGTTTAGTTGGTTTTTTATACGTCTTTTTGATGTTTTTACCTATGAAACGTCAATATGTTGTATTCGTAGACTTGTACTATGATTCTTGATAAAATCGTAATATTAGTGAATCATTCACGGTTTTCTATAAAAGTGTCTTTCTTACACCTTAACGTAAATAATTAAAGCGCCTTGAAAGTAAACTAAATTAAAGTTTATAAATAGTATTGTAAGTGCTGTGTCTATAGTAAGATAATATTATATCGTAAAACATTCACTTTTCGGTTATTTTCGTTGAGTTTATTTATAAATGTTATTTTCGTTGAGATTATTTATAAATATAGTAGTATAAAAAAATAGAAGAATTATTTTCTCATTTTCATCGATATTCAAAATTACCATCATTGGTATACCGGCTATGGCCTACCATCGAATCCCAGTTTCTTTCAGAGTTTCTATATGCTTTTGATTCACGGGCATACGCTGCTTTGACGCCGTGCATACTCCCCGAACCATATGAGCCAATTTTTGTGCTGTTTTTATTGAATTCATCTACAATATCAAAACCTGTTTTACCATCCTGTTTTAGCAATACATCTTTACCACCAGATATAAAGTCACGTGCTCTTAAACCAGACGAACGTTTTACATTATACTGTTTGTGGTTTTCCAATTGATTGCCTGGATCTGGATATTGGGGTTTTGACCAATCCTTTGTAGCATATAATTCTCTCTTTTGTTCAAATGTTTTTTTCCGTCCTAACGACTTTGGCATCGATAAATAGAAGGAGCGGCTAGTATCACTGCCCCCAGTAGCGTTCCCACTACCCCGTGCTGAATCACCCCCGCCTCTATCAACTTTCAACGAGTAATTATCAGATGTGACCGGTTCTCCCATGACATGCAACTTATCGTTGATAGATGAGTAGTCTGTATCTCTACGTTCTGTGTTGTGTCTCCCGGCATATTGGCGTTTACGTGAAGTATTTATTTGCATCATAGGGTGAGATTTAGGCAAAGGTGTGTTGGCAAGTTAATCGAACGATTGCCCCATTTTGGTTTGTAGGACATTCCTTTAATTTATCAAAATTAATATCATTAAGTTGGTTTATATTAAAAACAATATATGGTGACTCGTACGTTTGTTCCTTCACTGAATGTCAACGGATTTTGTGCACATCAGCTTTACCATCGTTCAATTTTAAATATACAATTGTTGCAGATGTGTTATGTGTTGGAGTTGAAACTGTGGGGTGTAGCAAATAACACTACACAGCAGTATGTTCGATGACATTAAGGTAACTACTATTGTGCTTATGCATAAAAAAAAAGGAATTGACCTAGATTTAAGGAAAGAATCACAAGCGGAGATCGAGACATTAAGGCGACGCATTGATACCGAAACACAAAAAGAACTTGACCAATACAAGTCAAATAAAAAAGCAGAATATGAAAATGAATTGCATGAAAAAAAAATACAATTTGAGACACGGAAACAAGAAAAATTGGATGCAATTGAAAGAGAATTGAAGAAGAAACACCATCATGCAATTAGAACATTAAACGAGCAATTGCAATTGGATGAAGATAAAGCTAAAATAGAAGCAAGGGAAGATGCAGAAAAAGCGTTGGAACGAGCTGAAAAACAAACCAAGCAAATTGCTGAAAGCAAAACACGACAGCAACTGAAAGATATTGCGGTAGAATTTGAACGTAAACTGGAAGATGCTAAAAACGAAATAAAAGCCCACAATCATACAGAACTTATTCACCAAACCTCTACATTGGAGTTGAAATATAAAGAAGATTTGGAAGATGTAAAACTAGAGATGGAAAATCAACACGAACGAACTTTATTGCAAACGAAAGAGAGATTGCACCTGGAGCATAAGCAAAAGAAAGACAAAATTATTCAAGTGATGGAAGAAGAGGCAAAGAGTGATTTAGAATTATTAATGAAACGGGAAAAATTAAGTTTTGAAGCTGACATAAATACTATGAAAAGTGAATATGCAAACGAGCAACAGAAAAAAGAAGACGAAGAAGTTGCACATTTGCGTAAAGAATACAATTTAAAAATGGAAGAAGAAAAAGCAAAGTTGAAAGCAAAAGCTCAAGAAGATTTGAAACGTAGAATTAGACATGCCATCGAGGAGATTAACCAAGACCACGATGATGCAGTAAAACGATTAAACTCTAATCACGACGAGCAAAAAAATATTCGTATTCAAGATTTAAGAAAAGCTATGCAACAGGAAAACCAAGCCGAGTACGATCGTTTCCGCGAACGTTCAATTCAAGCAATTGAAGCAACTTGTCAACAAGTTCAAGATGAATACGTCTCCGAACGGCGTACATACTTACGACAAATTCAAAACGAACTTGAAGTTTCCTACCAGACAGCATTAACTACCATGGAAAATGATCATGTAAACGAAATTGAACGAGTACGTACCCGTAAATACAAAGAGTTAGATAATCTAATATCAGAGGCAAGGAATAAAATTTTACAAAAAACGCTTGAAGTTCAAGATCGTCTACGTAAAGCATTCGATCGTGACGCAAGAACAGCCACAAATATGTTGCGAGAATTATTTGGGCAAACGGAAGATCGAAATAGCCATAGTACAGATGACGGAGATTCACGTGGATGGCTTAATAGCAACTCATATGTTTCGAAGCTACAGCATCAATATAGTATTTTACACAATAAATTTACTAAAATGAGCGAAAAATTAGCCGACTGTGGCGTCGACAATGCACGTTTACAGCGCCAAATAAATGATTTACAGGCAACAAGACAAGAAGAAGCATCATTAACTAATATGACCAGTCACTCACACGCAAAAACAAGTGTAGTGGAGAAGCTTGTAAATGCAAACGAGGACCTAGTAACAAAATTATCAAATTTAGGCAAACGTTACACCAATCTGGAACAATTATTCAATGAAGATGTCAAAAATGTAGGAAGCAGAGATGGAGGCATTAAAATTTGGAGTCCAAGTCCAAGGAAAAGTCAATACAGTAATAGCAACATCAATCGTTGGATATCACCAACTAGGACTGCAGAATCTTCCCTACGGAAGCAAATATTTAGCTCCTCCCAAAACTACGATGTAAATGATAAGGATAATAATGATGGTGGTAATACAGGCACAAAAAGTTTACATATTAGTCGTCGTGGCAGCGTTACGATAAATTCCTCCCCAAGTACAAAGTAGTCAAAAAGTAAAGGGTTTTTTACGTATATATTAAGTTCTACACTCTAAAAAATAATTAACTTATATTTTCTCCTAAATCTCATATATTATAATATTTTTTAAAAAACTATTTAAAGTATTAAGTTACTCACACGCGTTCAATAAAACCATTTTTTTACTTCGTAATACGAGTATCCACATGTTATTCAAGTTTCAAGGACAACTGCTACCTACATCCAACCCGGGGAATTTGGATGATGCATACCTCTACTTCCTGCTGTGGCCATACTACTCATACGACTCATAGAAGGGGCATAAGTTGTTGAGAAATTAAGATGTGGTGGAGTAGCCCCAGGTGCTGGAAAATTTCGATAATGATGATTACTGTGGATAAAATTATTATTATCATACGGCATACTTTGTTTATTCATGTTACCGTTGCTATCATTATAGCCATGATGACTATTGCTGCTATTATTACGACTGAGGGTGCCACTATATATAGGTGTACGAATATTGCTGTTCTTATTATCATTACCGCTCTGGCCATTGTTAAACACAATGCCTATTTTGGATTTTTTATTCTGAACACCATCATTTAGTAGATCTTTACTACTATTATTATTTTGAAATGTTGCGGTGCCAGGGCTACTATTTGATCTTTGAACAATTGTACTATCACTATCATTACTTGAATTAGCACTATAGTGGCCAATATCAGGACCATCAACTAAATGCAATTTTCGTTTTTTACTAGCAACAATTGATTCCAATCGGTTTGTCTCTCGTTGAAGCTCCATGTAGGCCTTTAATTTTTCATTAATAGCCCATTCCCACTGTTGTACTTTTTCTTTTTGTTTCGCATCCAGATCTTGTAAAACTTGATTAACGGTTTCGCGTACATTCTTATCATACATAGATACATCCTGGTCAAATTTCATTTTATTTTGCTCAAACTCTCTAAGTTTTTCTTCCATTTTGTTTTTTTCATTTTGGAGATCATTAATTTGCTTTTCTTTGTACACTTTCATTCGTTCTTTCTCGCCTTCTAATATTTGTTTTTCTTTTAGAAAAGTTTCCCTTTCCGCATGTAAGTCATCATATGATTGTTTAATCGCTGCATTCATCGTATCTTTAACACGTTGCTCCGTTTCTTCCACTTTTTTACTTAGTTCTTCGTTCAATGTATTTAACTGGATTTTTTCCTTCTCAAAATTTGATTTTTCCGTCAGTAACAGTTTCCGCAATGAATCATTTTTAGTTTTAACATCAACAATTTTTTTCTCTTGTTCCGTCATTTCAGTTTCAAACTTATTTTCCAAAAACTTTATATGTGTGTCTTTGTTACTTTGTATCTCTTCATTATATTTTAGTAGTTCATTTTTTTTGTTCAGTTCTCTTTCAAGTTTTTCTATATCTTTTAAATAGATATTAATTTCCTTCGTCTTCGTATCAACAGAACGTTTTTGATCCTCAATAATAGCATCTTTCATTTTTATATCGTTATTCAATTTGTCATTCGTATTTGATAGATTTTTTAATTGTTTAGAACTGTTTTTTCGCAAAGTGTTTAATTCGGCTTTACAGTTTTTGATTTCAGATTTTAATGCAAGAGCCTTATCATTACTTTCGTCCAACTGTTGTTGCAAATCATCTTTTTCATTTTCAATCCCTGCAAACAGGCGTAGAACCTCTTCTTGAGTTTTGGTTTGTGCTGTAACCTTCTGTTTCTTTGTGGAAGATGTATGAGAAGTAGTAGTAGTAGTGGCAACAGTAGCAGGATCGCCATTCTGTGGGGTGCTGTTCCGAGCACTTCGAGTCAATATCCTTCGCTCCGTCATGTTTACTCCCTCGAAAATATAATAATTTCCTACTATACGTGTCTATTTAAACATGTATCTGATCTTGCGTTTGCACCTTCGATCCACGGCGATGTCGCATGTTTGCGCCAATATACATCTTTAATTGTGGTGTGATGATGATGATGAATACCAGAATACTAATAATTAATAACACATATAATAATTAATAATAATAAAAATAAATAAATAATAATGATGGTGGTGTGGTGGTAATAATATAATAAAATATAATAGAATGAAAATGTACGAGGTTGGCCATGTACCACCAGGTATACCATATGGTATTCTTCTTTTATAGTGTTGTAATATTACGAGGTAGTATTACAATAAATTTAATAAATTGGTGATTTGGTGATTTAGATGATTCATTGCTTCTCTCACTCACATTACGAGAGGACTGAAATGACAACCAAGTGCCGAACAATGCTAATGCTATCACCGTGTCTTTCACATCATAACATGTACTCACAAGTATACGTAAACATTACCTATGATACAGCTCAGGTAAACTTTCACCTTACTTGATTTACATTGTTATTATTAATAATACTGTATACTAAACTATTTATATCATTTGATACGTGCATATATACTTCATTATAGTGTGTTGTAATGTTATTATTATTTATTTATTTTTATTTATTTATTTACTACTATTTCGTTTTTTTATTATTATATTACGTGTAACTTCAAAGTAACTAACGACTATAATAGACGACTAATAATAATAGTAATTTTTTCTCTATTGTATACTGTGCTATTATGCCTAATACTTCTCACCTCTCACTTCTCATTTACTATATATAATCACTCACTCACTCTCTCTCTCTCTCGCAATGTGTATACCATACGCCGTTAAATGGTATAATTATTACCATGCATTAAAAACGCCTGTAAAATCAATTGGGAGTAGAAAGAATGGATTCGGTTTTAGTAGGTAACCGTACGGTGACGTTGGAAGATTTTTATAAAGTATCATGTCTGCAATTTAATGTACAGTTAGAAGCTGCTGTAGTTACAGGGATGAAAAAGTCCGCTGGTTTAGCAAAATTACAAGAAGCACCGGATCCGCATGGTATAATTGACGGTGATGATGAATCGAAGGGAGAGGGGCGGTTTACGATCGATAGCACAAAAGAACAGACGCGTGCAACGCTGTTTTTTCATCTTGTTTGGTTCATGGCTGGTAGGTCAGATGTAAGACCACAAGTTGTACAATTATTATCACAATTATTAAATGAAGATATTATTCCTATGTTGCCCCGTAGCCATACGTATGTTTTCACGTTAATGCAATTTCTATCAAATGGCGATGAAGGCACCGATAGCGTCAAAGTCTTCGGCAATAAAACTTTTGCATCACTTCATCTTAAACCGCTGGGAGAACTAACTGGATTCGAAACGGCCGCCTTTACTCGCGATCATGTCATGGAAACGTCTATTATTTTTTTGCATCATGCAGCCCGAATGGGCCAGTTTCCCTCTGTTCGCTTACTGTTAGCTGACTGTACAAATTCGCATATTCCCTTAACTAAACGAGGATGGAATAATATGCATGTATGCGCTTATCATGGTTTTGTTGATACAATTGAAGCTATTTTAAGTATTAATTCACAATTGGTTCATTCAAAAACGGTACAATGGGAAACACCATTACATTTAGCAGCACGCAGTGGACATGTTCGTGCGTGCGAATTATTATTAAATGGTGGCGCCTTGATAAATGCACAAATTCGTGGATTAGCACATCAACCTTTGCATGAAGCAGCGATGCGAGGGTATTATGAAGTATGTGCATTATTAGTTAGGCATGGTGCAGATCCATATGCAAAGGAACATGGTACAACAAACCGAACTGCATTAAAGTTGGCGCGCGATTTTTGTCACAACAATTGTGTAACAGTAATGTTAAATGGTGGTAGAATAGAAGGTTTAAAAAGTGATGGAAAATCAGGAACTGAATTAGACATGTTAAATAATGACAGCCCTGAAAGAAATAGAGAACATAATAGAAAGTACAGGACGATGTAAAATGTAAAAAAATATATAAAAAAGAAAGTTTGAAAAATTTTTTTTAAAATAAAATTTTAATTAATATTTATTTATATTAATTTATCAGTTCTTTCTTTAAAAGACTTCCTCCTTCGGGCCATTTTTAATGTGTTGAATTTCATCTAATAATTGAAACAGTTCTCTTTCATCTTTCTCATTAATACTTTGGTTGCACATTAAATTTAAATCATTTAACAAACGTTGAATCATTTTTTCAGTTTCACTTTTTTGATAACTATTGATACTAGTATTACTAACACAATTACTAACATTCGCATTAAAGTGTTTTTCAATTTGATCGTATAATTCTGGACAGGATGGCAATGTAGATGTCGTAGTATAGTTTTCATATTCTTCTCTCGAATTAATTTCGCCAGTAATTATTTTAATCAATATTGGTTGAAAATCGTAGTACGACGATGTGCATTTATTATCATCATTATTATTGGATATTTTTTTGGATGAATCTACTGAATGATAAAATTTATATTTAAAATGATGAATTGGAGTTCTATTACTGTCTTCCATGTGAGATTGAAATGTCGCAAAAATAGGCGAAATAAAGCTCCAACCATCTTTTCGAAAAATATATTCCGATAAGTTTTTTTGTACAGTGAATTCTCTTAAAGATGGATGCATAATATTTGCTCCTTGTGGTTTTGTGACCCACCAACCAACAACTTCTTTCTTATATTTTTTTTCCAGCTCCTGTAACTTATTTGTATCAATATTACCTTTGAAATCGTAAAAACTGTACCCACTATTACCAGTTACAATAAAACTCCATATACGGACATTACCTTTTGATATTTGCCTAGAAACTTGCGAATCACTCACTTTCTCTTCAGTCAACAACGAGCGCTTTCCAAACAAAATTCCTTCCAACAAACTATCTTCTAATAGTGAAATATCGGTTTGTAAGGAAGCCAATACAATTCCATTTACTTCACATGTTAAATGTGAATTATTTACTGAAACATTACTCTTCATCATTGATGTTGACATCGCTGCCCTTATTCTTATTGCTACTTTTATCTGGTTGTTTATGTATGTGTGTTACATCATATTTGATTGAATCTGCGTGATTC
>JACKZZ010013243.1_pt1 | contig 23509 bp, 6 predicted proteins | sample 8027871 | NCBI WGS metagenome assembly JACKZZ01 (sample SAMN15724774, study PRJNA655200) | protist metagenome | isolation source: fluorescence activated cell sorting (FACS) single amplified genomes of... | place: USA: West Boothbay Harbor, Gulf of Maine | collected 2000-07-19 | reverse complement strand
GCGTTGTGGGAGAACATTTTCATAGTCATGAATCTGACAAAGGTTTGAATGTCCTAGACACAGCTATCATTCCCTCAGCGCTGGTGATGAATGCTGATGCTGAAACGCATTTGGGGTTTGGACCCGAGATTTCATACCAAGAATTGCTTCAGCACCCTGACCTCATCTCCTTTGTCCAGTTGCGGGATCTCGTTTTCGACCCGCTCGATTATACTTTCGCGGGCTACAAGGCCTGTGAGTATCTCGTGAGAGGCGGGTGGAAACTGAGATATATCGGGTTGTCCGCCGAAGATACGGAACCTAGCCGAAAACACTATCTATCGAATAATGTGGAGCAGCAGATGATTATCGTGAAGCCCGAAGCGCCAGTAAAAGCTAGTGGTACAGTCGATCATTACAGGTTAAAGAAGGCGTGGCAGCTAGCCATACAAGAGTTGGAAAACCATTTTGGAAATAATAATAATAATAGTCTCGATGTAAGTCTTAGTCTAGACGCGACAGGACAGCAGGAACCAGATCATCATCATCATCTGGATTCTCTTATGTCTCTGAGTATCCTGAATGAAGGTATAATGCTCTCTCGGGACGTTGTTTACCCCGTTTTCGAGACGTCAGCCGAAGAGGCTGAGTCGCAACAGGCCGCCAAAAAGACGTTGAGTTTCTACCGATTGGTGACCGAGCTTTTGTTGGATCCCTCCGCGCGCATTATGAATCGCACGCGTGTGGGCACCAAGGACATTGTTCTGCCCGAGCAGTGGGATCAAGCGGTGAAGATGCTGCACTTCGCCGAAAAGGAGTTCCTCTTGGCGTCAGCCGATCCAGAGGAAAACGGGCTGCTGTGTCGGTCGATCAAAGAGGACCCCGCTACGGGGGACGTAGTGTGCAATGTGCACATCATCTGCGATGGGAAAAAAGAGCACGAGATGGACATCCCTTTGCACGCCCTGGGTCTGGAACGCCATATCGAGGAGCAGAGGGATTCCCGTCGACAAGCGCACTTGACCCAGTATCTGCAGATGCAGAAGTTTGTGTCCCAAGTGGGTGTGTATGCGAACGTGGTGCTACTCAGGACAGAGGCCTTACTACATCACGGCGATGACATAAAGGACTTGGTCGAAATCGTGTACAGTGGCAAGAAGGTCGTCCTAACCGGGACTGCGCCTTTGCATGGGGAGCTGATCCTGCAAGTCGCGGACAGTGTAAATAAGAATGGCGTTCCCACAGTGAACCACCGAGGGGGCGCTTTCCAAGTGCCTCCGGACCTAGTTTTGCCCGCGCTGCCTGTCCTCTACTTGGATAGGCCGCCCAGAGTGGGGGACATAGCCCAAGTAGTGGATCGCGCGATAGGAAAGAGAATCCTGGAGGCGGAGGTAGGGAAGCGGAAGTTCAACAATCGAAAAACGCAAGACCATCGGGCGGAGGAGGCGATGTTGGTGGTGGTGACGAACGTGAGAGATTATAATTATTCAGTAGCAGTTAGAAGCGGCGGTGGTGAGATACTAGACGGCATTCCAATGCAGAAGATCAGGCCCATAGTGCAATCCGTGGCGGATGAAAACATGATCATTCAGTTGCGAGACGCTGTAGTCTCGGAAGAATACACCCACGTAATGGCGCGATTATCACAAGATCTTTCCCACGGGTATACACTTTTGTCGGCCGGAGTTCGGACGATCAATAACGAGATTCTAGCGCATGTGCTCTCGCTTTGCAATGGAATCATACTGGACGACTCCGAAATACCCATAAGCTACATTGCGCCTTTGGGAATCGTACCTGCAAACGATACTCGACGTCGTATGAGCCCGGACGAGCATTTCGGAAAGAAGACTGCTACTAGTAGTCCCAAGTGTCTAGGGACCACCCACCCTCTCTTAGTTGCGTCGACTGATATTTCCGGTCACAATCGCAGCAAACTCCTCTCCGGCTGTCAAGTTTTCCCGGCGGTAAATTACCCTCTCTTCGACTGGGCCGATACAAAACTGAAACGCCTGCTGCAGTGCGTGCGCCAGGGGCATTTAATCCGCTGCATCCACGACACTTTCTCTGAGCAAGTGCTGTTGGCCGTGGTAGGGCTGGATAGAAAGAGTGTGGTGGATCACATTTTCGTACCTCTCAACGCATTCCAGGCCTGGGACATGAAAAATGTGAGAAACTGGTTCGATGGCAATGCGCACACAAAAAAGAATACCTCCTCCAATGAGATTCAGATCGCTGGGAAAGAGAATAAAACAGACTCAGAAGAAGAAGACGGGCCATTTATGCCAGGAGAGAGAGTTTTACTAAAGGATGTCTCTCTTTGGCACGCCGAACGCAGTGTGTTTCTGCGTCGCGTGATGAACAAGGTTCGAACAGGTTCAGAGTTGCAGGTATTTCAGATCCTTGGATTCTGGCTGGTTTTGAGAACCATCTCGCCACCAGACTGCACCAAGCTGCATTTGGCGCAGGTCGCGCGAGACAATGCCCAACAAGACCCCACGAACTGCGACGAGCTTGTGATACTGCCAGCTGCATTTGTGGACCACTACTTTGGGTCAATTTTTTTGAAACTGGGCTCGTCGGAGGATGAATTGAAAGAATCCGACGGAAATTTGTATGATGAGAAGATAGCAACTCTAGAGAGCCTTCTCGGGGCTCCGATCCAGTTGCGCGAATGTATTTTTCCCACCAAGTGGGATACCGCTGTGACCATGATTCGGCACGGCCGAGCACAAGGACAGCAAGCTGTACTAGCTGATTTCAATCTGGTAACCAAGTTAGCCACCGTTGCGTTATACAAGAAGGGTGATAAGTATCATGAAATCGAGATTCCAGCGGGCTATTTGGAGCTCGAAAAATCGTTACCCGCAAACCTCTACGATTTTTCCAAAAAAGAATTTTTGGCTGCGTCTCGAAGAAAAATAGAGGCTGTCTATACAGGTCTGCTCAAAACTTTGTTCCCCAAATTCGAAGAAGTTTGCTTGCTGCGACAAGACTCTTACACAGACATCATCGCGAGTCGACTTCGCGAGCGCATCGATGAGGGCTCCAATCTGGCGCTATCCATGGTTGGGAAGGCGTCTTCGCACGTCGCTCTCATGATCACCGACATGCGTGCCAGAAAGCAGTACACAGAGGAAGAGTATTGGGTAAGTGTCGATTGCGTTGCCGTTGTCCCGCAGAGCGAACTTCAGGATAAGACCCATTTCAGCCGCATCAGCGGCGTAAAAAGTAATGAAAAAGAGTTTAACAGGTATGTGAATGAACTAAACATCGGAGGGACGACCGTGGTCCTGAAAGATCTGGTGCTCCCGCAGGAGCACAGGGCGTTTCACAAAATAGTCGGGTACATAAATATGGGATTCGTTTTGAAATCCTTCCACAGACATGCAAGTGGTAACAATTTAAACTATCAAGAAGTGCGAGAAACCATGGTAGCTGTGTTGGATCCAGCGAGCGTTACTACTGATGATGGTTTGAATTCCGCCATCGTAGATATCTTTCGGTTTCCCTCCAATTTTCTCCTGCCATTGTACGATAGGGAGCGCCTGAGACAGGCGGGGGAGGTTCAGCCGCGACAGACACTCGTTCCAGAGATCTTCAAAGAGGATTTCCTCACCTTTCTGACATCCTGGCGCCACGGTGATAGTTGTGTTTTGAGAGACGTTCAGACTGGCGATGGAGTGAGCAGAATGACGGCGGTTATGAGGAATTCGAAAACGGCAAAAAACGGCTTAGAAGGCAACCCTTCATATTCCGGTACTAATCTCTACGATTATCAAGAGCAGAATGCCATAGTGGACCTACGCAGAAACGGGCGGGAACACATAGGAACAGTTTCTCTGCCTCGGAGTCTTGTCATTTCGAATGCATCCTCCAGCTGTCGCGTGATAACTAAGGCGCAAAAAGTTTTGGGGCCTCAGTCATCGTATGACGATCGTTGCTTCTTCGTGGGATTTGGAGTAGGGGATGAAGTCTTGCTTTTAAACAACCTCGCTACGCAAGCAGATGCCGGCGGTTTTCAATTGTTTAGCAGGCTTAAGGAAACGAGTTACGGGTCTGATCGGGGATTCAGTCTGAAAACTATAGGAATCAAACATGGAAATGCCAAGGTTGCATTGTCCTATAATAATAATTTAGTAGGAGGATCACCATCCAATAATAGTACTGGAGCAGCGGAATCTGAAGAGATCTTCCATGTTCCCCTGCATTGTTTAACGGCAAAACATGTTAACCCTGAGTGCGCTCCACGTGAGGGACAGGAAGTCGTCTTACGCGCAGTTTGTTACGATTTCAATCCGCATTCCGATTTTCAACGCGTCTTAATAGATCTCACCAACAGTTGCAAAATGCATGCTTTGCGGTTGACGGACAACGGGCGGATTGTACGAGTTGTACTACGCAATTCAGACAGTTCGGCAAGCCTCGCGCAGCATATATCTGGCATTCAGGAATCGTACGAAATCGACCTACCTTTTCATCTACTGGAGCTAAAATACCCGCTAATTCGTCCCCTCGAGGCCGGCGAGAGTGTTTTATTGAGGCCTATTGTGATGTCTAGCCAATGGCATGCTGCCGTTCACGAAATTCAAATAGGGGGGATGACTCCAGTGGTTTGTCAGCCGAATGGAACTCTCTTCGTGGATCGAATTCAAGAGCATTCCCATGAGTTAAATGACGACATGCTGTCTGCCAATAAGAAATCCACTCTTCTGAATCGCGATATAAAGCCCGGTACTAGTAATTTTATACACGCGTACGTGCATTTAAACCTACACACCATCCAACAGACGGCGTGGGTAGCCGAAATTAAGATTCCAGCCCACGCGCTTTTGCCTTTGCAGTCTGAGAAATACCGTAAGACCGCTCACCGTTCTCAAAACGAGAAATTTTTGCACCAATTTCTTGGCGCGTTTCCAAGTAACAACAGCCAATCGTCGCGCTCCGCCAAAGATCCCCTCTTAGGCACAGCCTCCTCCTTCGGCACGAGTGACGGGGGAAAACAATTCGACAAGTCCTATCGCGAGGAAGACGACGTCTTCTTTTTTCCCCACGCTTTAGGCCCTCTAGCCCCAATTTCCATCGGACAACAGGTCGGACTTAACACGATTCGCATGCCAAGCTCGGCTAAGAGTCGCATGGCGGCCGGACTTGAACGACTGGTGAGCACCGGCGTCCAATTTGAGGTTCATCACGTAGATTATCACAACGGGCTCGCTGATATTCGCGTCAATCAGAGATTGCAGCTTATGGGATCGCAAGTAGCTCCGATGGAAGGCCTGGATGTAACTTTATTGAGCCTGTCTCGATCCTCGAAAACTACTGCTGATCCGGTCTCGGCCTATGCATTGGTATCCGGGCACTCGGAGGACTTATTACAAGAACAACAGAGGAATAACTTTTGCCCCTGTTCACAAATCTTCCAAGTTCCGATGTCCTGGCTCGAGGCGTTACAGGGGCTGCCGCCGTCTCTGCGGGTGAAAGAGGAGGAGGCTGTGAGTCTAAGAAGGATGCATTTGGCGACGGAAAAACACCCGCATCTGCAAAAGATGGTAGCGATGGTGAGCGGTGGAGGTTTCACCCTCAAATGCTTGAGCAAGGACAGAATGGGGGGCTTGACCTTGGAAATGAATCCTGTGAAACGGGCTAATAATAATAAGAAACTCAATGGTGGAACCTCCAAATCCATCCTCAAAATGGCCCCCGTAGAAAAGGTCCCGGAACTGTACCTACAAGGCAGCGGCGCGCCAGATAAACGGGGCCTGATGTTCCAGCCGGGCGAAACGGTAAAGCTGCGCACTGTCGTCTGCGGCGCGAACGATCAAAAGCGAGTGGATGAACTTTGGGAGATGCAGCGCGAAGACCCTGAGACGCTGTTCTTAGTGAAGAAGGTAGTCACCGAGGATGGAACCTCAGTGTCCGATCTTTCCAACACCAATTTGAATTTGTTTTCGTCGTCCGAAGTGTATGATGATTCCGGCGATCTCAGAAGCAGATTCGGAGGAACTTTGACTGCGGCAGAGAAACTGGCCCCTTGGCTAACCAGAATTCAAATCGCAGTGTGTCGCAACGGAAATGTGGTATCAGAGGCCTCGATTCCATGCGAAGTCGTGGAGCCCGCAGCCGTCGCCTTCAAGGGGGCGCTAACCAACCGGTATGGGAGAATTCTGGTGCCAAGGCTGGGATCTAGGTATTTGTCTAATGGACCAGACTACAGTTTTACAACACCTTTCGCTAATAGTAATACTATAACCTCTGCAGCAGCAGAACAGGAAAATAATATTAAGGCGAGCCTTCCGCCTTCGCTGCCTGGCGTTCCTGGTACTAACCCGTTTCCCCTGCCCAATAATAATATCAATGAGCCCGATTCATCTGAAGGTTTAAAATTACAGTTAGGTCCCAATTATGATATTAATAATACTGCAAGTTTTGAGGCTTTTTCCGCGGTTCAGAGAGCGGCCGGCTTCTTTACCGCTCCTCCAGCCTCGCTGAATCAGAATCTCTCCCGACTGGACATTAACGATTTCGACTCGCGAATCCAGATGGATGCCATCGTGGGCAGTGAAGTGCTGCTAAGGGCGTCGAAGGTTAGGCCCAGCTGTCCCGCCACCCTGCGCCTGAAAGAACTCATTTCGCAGGAAGGCTGCACGTTGAGACTCCTGGACCGCAGTGGGATTGGCAACGAGATCCGAGTGGCCGTGTACGATCAGGAAGGGTGCCCAGTGAGGAAAAGTTTTTTCGACCCCCATACAGGGGACGTCCACACGAGAGTCCTGGTGGAGAAAGTGCCGAGAGACTGTCTAATGAAACTAAATTCGATGCCAGAAGTAGACTTAGTGAATAATCAGAATCAGAATACAAAATCATCGAATAATAATAATAATTCAGATAAATTGAATCCTAGTCAGATTGTGGACCCTCCACAACAGAGTCCGAGCCTGTCTCCGAAAGCAGCAAAAGCAACAGTAACAACCGAAACTGTAGGTCCAGTAGTACCCAACAACAACAACAACAACAACAATGTTAATTTCCACAATGAGCTGATTGAGAAGGTGGACAAGAGGATTTTCTCGCGGCCTGTGCTTATGCGAGACGTCGTTCTGGACACTTTTCGTTTCGGAGAGGGCGGGTCAGGAATGCCAATGAAGGTGGAAGCGGTGGGGTCCGACGGCAAGAACCCTTTGATAGCTAGGTGCAGTGTGATCCGCAAGCGAGTGAAAGCTCCCAGCAGTACTGGAAAAGTGGGCAACGCGCCGATCACTCTACCGCTCTCAGCGATCGCGCCGGTTGGGTCACTACCTATTACTACTAGTGACTTGTCGTCGTCAGCAACAACCGTTCTTGATCTTGACAAAAAGTTAACTGCGAGAGATTGCTTGACTCGCTCGGAAATAATGCCTAGTGAGGAATGGAAGGCGTTACTGGGGCAAATGTTCGTAGATGAGAAGTCGACTTCGACGTCGTCAAAGCAGATGAAGAGAACGAAGAATCCGTCCGGAAGCGTGGTTTTGTCGCGGGAAAAGCAGGTTTTATTGAAGTCGGTCGATGAAACTAATAAACTGGCACATGTGAAGGTGGTCACCCCGAAGAACAGAACGCAGGTCTTGCTCGACAATCTGCGCGTACCGACCCATCTCATCACACAAGTTGAAGGTCCGTCCTTCTCCGATTTAGGCACATTGGCGGAGGAAACGAATATCAAATTGAGAAGTCCTACAAGTTCCTCAATAAAAAGGAATCGCTATATTCAACAATTGCTGAGGAACAAATCATCGAATTTAGGGACGAATTCGGGCGGCCCGGAATCTTTATATAATATTCAAGAGGACGCTGTGAGTGTGACTCTTGTTTGCGGTGAGGTGCCGCTTGAGAAGATTGTGGACTGGGAACAAAACGACGGTGACCCCGAGAAAATCCACCATCGCGCGGGCCATAGTCCCAGTAGCGGAGGAGGGAACAGAACGGGCGATAGGAAGAAAGGCCCTATGAGTCAGTTACTAATGAGTAATCATTTGGATCACACCAACAAAACGCATCATTTAGGGATAGATATTAATTCTGCAGTGCTTCCAAGTTGGGACCCTCCTACGACTGATATCAACAAGAGTGGCGTTGAGGTGTTTTTCGACGCTGACACCGGAAAAATGGAATATGATTTTAAAATGGCCACTTCCCCAAAAACTGATGGCATTCAATCTAATGATATTCATCAATCTACAAAGAAGAAGATGATCATAGGGTCGTCTTCTTTTTCTTCTTCTGAAATGAGTCCCACGATCGCTAAAAAGAGGCTCGACAAGGAATCCGACCCTGCGCGACAACAAGCAATCGAGAGCTATGACTTACATAGCTATAAAGAGACGGAGGGGAATGTTGTTAACCACCCTGGCAGCAGTAGCTCATCAGAATTCCAGCCCAAAACTTCCAATGAAAAATCGACGCGCTATAAACCAGCCGCCGACCACGTTCGCGACTCCTATCTGTCTTTGGAAAAAGCGCAGCAACGAAAAAGCACTTTCCTAGGCGCGCCCAAGAAAAGTAAAGAGAGTGCAGCTGCGCCTACTTTAAGCGCGCTAGCAGCTAATAATTCTAGAAGTTCAAGTAAAGATACTACTAGTAACATAAAAGTAACCAGAGACTCCCAGCTTAGTGGCGATTTCGAAGTAGGTCGGGATCCGTCGAAGATTAATAATGTCGACGATATGCTAGAAGAGCTTCGTAGCAGCATCGGGGATGCACGAGAAATGTTTCGACAAGAGAATACTAATTTTGTTAAACTGAGTGGAAATAATATGAATTCCATCTCGACGGTCTCTCCTCCCCTTCCAGCCAAGAGAAACGCTTTGTTAGAGAATGTGGATGACATTGAGATGGAGGAGGAATTTGACGACTTTAATGCGTTTCAAGTCCTGGAGAGTAGTTCAAATTCGCGGACTGCCCTCACTTCCACTGAGAACTCAGACAAGACGCAGTTGGTACAAACATCCTCTGAGGCTTCTTCTAAGGCCACGACGGAACCAGCCACCCGCGCTATGCTCGCTGAAAATATTAAAAAGAAAAGCGCTTCTCCTATTCGTAGCCGAGTTAGCCTCAGCGACTTACCAACCAACGAGGCGGCAAATAGTATCGCGAATCCAGGAATGGCATTCGATTTCACGTCCTTCAGAAAATCACAAGAATATTCGGCCAATCAGGTATTATTGTCTCAGGGCTCTGGGTCTAGGGTGATTCATAATAATTGGCGGAAACGTGTCCTGTTCATTTAAATATTGTTTATTACGAAAGATTATTCTTAGTTTTTTGTCTAAAAAAATCGTTGCAAAAATCTATTTTTTTGGGGTGGAAACAAATTAAAAATCCCTCAGAATATTGTTTCACAACTTGCGAAAGCAAAGCGTGACGCACTGTGAGGACTCTGGAAGGAAGACGTAATATTTTACTTTTAAATTTTCATCCTGAACTAATATTCATCACGACGATAATATTCACTTTGACAGTTCTTTAAAGATTATACCTAAGTTTATTAATTAAATTGCTCTGACAAAGTCTAAATTTAAACCTATTACACTCGAAATTGTCATGTCTCTTCTGCTTGTTCTCATAACGAAATTTTGTCTAGAACTTGAACTTGACCTATTCGCTGAGCGAAGATGGTGTATTTATAAATATTGCGTAATCGGAAGATCACGAGGTTACTCACGCTGACAGGCTGTCAAATGAAGAAGGTCACTTTAAATTTGGTTTCTTTATAAAGTTCCGTTTAATCAGCCAAGTTGAAACTTTTGGCAAGAAGATGTGTTCTGATCATAGCAATTGTTAAATTTGAGCGTCGGAGTATTTGAATATTATTATTAATCAATATAATAATATGCGAATGATAGACTGGTAGAATACGCTATTATAGTAATAGCTAATAGTATTATTGGATAAGCAGCGTAGGCGTATGTCAATATATATTCAATTAACATTGTTAATCAAGAGAAAGGAGTTGGACAGGAGCTTATTAGAACTGGGCACTTTTTGTTCTGCACATAGTTTTTTTTTTCTTTTTTTTTTTTCCTTTTTTTTCTTTTTTATAATAACGCGATTGAATATTACATGGTACTAAAAAGGATTTCTATTAGTCTTTATTAATTGAAAGATGTCTGAAGAACGTAGCCTTGAAGAAAACGTCACCACTCTTTGGGCCGCAGAGCGGAGCAAACGAGAGAAACGGGAATTAACTAAGAGGCTGTTGAAAAATATTGGCTCACATGACCCCCTGGACTATCTCGTGTCGCAAGAAGAGATGCAAAAACTACGTTGGCCTTTTTACGATCGAGACTTAGATGAGAAAAAATCCCTAAAAAGTCCATTGCCAGAAACTACTAGGTTGTTTGGTTTAGACTGCGAAATGATCTTGATAGACACGCAATTTCTGGATGCTACGGCATTTCAATTCGGCACCACTCAGAGTGACTGTGACTTGTTAAATTTTGGAGGATTGCCAAAGTTTAAGTCGGTCGTCAAAGATGATCCGTATTATACGAAGACGTACGGTCCCAATCGTCGTTTGGTGCCCTGTCGGATCTCTATTGTGGACGAAAACAGTGAAATCGTGTACGACAGTTTAATTGCGCCATGTGTAACAAGTCGTGAGGGAGTCGTTGACTATCTGACGCAATTTACTGGAGTCGGAGAGGCGGAACTGTGGTCGCCCAATCCGACTTTGTTCGAGGCTATCTCGGAACTACGGCGAAGGATTATAAATATTTGTGATATATTTTCATCATGTGCACACTCAAGTGAAGAAAACATAATTGACAATAGCAATGGCAAATTGGAATCCTCCACGGTGACCAAGTCTTCCAAATTACCCATTTTGGTTGGCCATTCATTGGCAGACGATTTTCGTGCTATGGGAAACCTGCACCATCCGTTTTGTCTGGACACGCAACTTTTGTATCCGCATGGTTCAGGGGCTCCTCCCTGGGTAGCGCCGTCGAAATTAAAACTGAATACGGAGTTGGAACTAGGCAGAGTGATACAGACTAGTAATATTAGTCAAGATAATATTAGTTTAAATAGCTGTACAAACACGGCTGCAGCTGTTGTCGGTCACTCCTCTGTCGAAGATGCGATTGCCGCCAAAGATCTGGCTTTGAAGGCGATCCACTGTGGAAGGGGACGATGGGTCTGGGAAGACATCGAGGATGCAGAATTTGGTGTCGAACACTTTTTTCCACAGGATGACGAAGCGTTTAATAATAACATTTTAAAACGGCGCGCAACGTCTATTTTATTGCAGAAACTGGAGCTTCCTGAAGAGAAGGTGATGGCTGTGTTTTTGAGAGGCAGTCGGGCTATTGGAACAGCTGCAGAGAGAAAATTCGCCAGTGATGGGGTGACTCAAACTGATTTGCCATCTGACTGGGATTTTGGAATCGTAGTGAAAAGTGAATGGGAGAAAGAGTTCAGGGGTGCTACTAGTCTACAAACTTTCCTTCGCGATGTACCCGAAGAAGCCAACTGTCCAAGTTCTTCCCTTAATAATAATATATCAGCCATCGAGCCAGACGCGCCTCATCCATATGGGCCCGTTACCTTTGGCGCAATAACAGCGACAACGACAGTCACGACTGCAACGACAGTGTCTAGTAGTAGCAGAGTGTGTCTGGCCGAGGCGATAGTGCACTACGGCAATCTAGAGGCCGCACTCTATGACGAGTCTTCCTTTTCAAGACTCCTTCGCGAGAACACAATCTATGTGCTAGAGATGGTGTTTGATTCACGGTCAGTAGTAGCAGGGTCACCACGGTCGGTGTCGCCACCAAAGATCTGGCGTGACACCACTAACGGCGCTTTGCGAACGTCCCATTTGCAGTTTAATCCTCTAGCTTTGCTATCCAGTGTGCATAGAGAAGTGGGTGTTGCGATGCGACAGGCGAACGTGCGAAAACAAAATCTGTATCAAGTTGCAAAAAAATATTTCATTGCAATCCGTTTTCTCGTCTTTGGTATCGAATTCGCGCGGTCAAAAGGGCGATCGATAGGTCCACTTGACGCAGCAAATGGGATCTATGAAAAAAAATTTCGGGCAAACCATCTGAATCTCGTGAATGACCTCATTCAGTCTGTGTATGATATTTCTCCCGAATCTGGTTTGAAGGACGATTTTTTGTCGGGAAAATTCACCTATCGCACTTTCAAAGCAAAATGGGGCATTGTTGTGAAGAATTTTTTGGGAGAGCTAAACAGGCTATTGGGAAATGCGAAGAAAGACGAGGATATTAATATTGCTAGGAATCCGAAGGAATGTGATAATAATCTGGAACAAATTGAAATTCCTGGCAGAAGAAGCCCTTTGCTTCCTGCATTTGACCTATTAAACGGGCTTGATAATCTTAATACAGATTTATTAATATCTGAATCATCTCACGACCCCCGCCACCCCCAACACCACCATCCTTTGGAGACGGTGAATTTTCTACGCAGAGAGACTGCGAAGAAGCTGCAAGAGGAGAAGCGTTTGGAGGACAAAGAGAAAATTTGTCGTGCCACCGACGCTGCATTGCATCTTCTGACAGCAACTCACCACGTACTTGCGCGACGTCACATGGGAAGTCTGTTTCCCAACTTAGTGCAGCTCCATTATGCATTACCGAAATCCGGGAAAAAGGTGTGGAATTGGAAACTCCATGGAGCAAAGAAATCGACGGTTCCCTTTCGGATTCCATGGGAGTGTCGCGGTTTAATTCTTGACCAAACAAACAATTGGGAGGTGGTAGCGTATCCATATGCGAAATTTTTCGACTTCGGAGAGGCAATAGAGGGGACCGGCGAGTTTGCAAATTTTGAGGCCGATGCCAAAGATGAGGGCGATGTCACGGCGCGGCAGGATGATGACGTTAAACCACCATCAGTGGAGGATACTATTGTTTGCATAAATAATGCTTTTTCACGCTGTGAGCACATTGTCGGTGCTTCCACTAGTACTAATATGAATAATTGTTACATTCTTCCTAAGATGGATGGCTGTTTTGCGATGTTATATCACTATAAAGACGCTTGGCATGTTGCTTCATCGACGCTGCCCGATGCGTGTGGGGAATTGGGCTGGTCTTCAAACATGATCGCAACTGCAAATGCCGAGAGAACAAGTTTTGCTACGATCTTTTGGAGAATTTGGGAAAAGAGGGGATACAAATTACCTCCGAAAGGGATGACTACTAATAGTTCAAATTGCAAATGGGAAGACTATTGTTTTTTCTTCGAACTTTTATCTCGCAAACACGCTATTGTATGCCGGCCGTTGGAGGATGACATCATTTTGCATGGCTGTCGAAATGTGAAGACCTTGAATGAAGTGAATATTTTTGAAGACGATATTATGCTGAAGTGTTGGAATAATGTGAAAAGAGTGCAGCCTATCGGGGTAAATAATATTTTTGGATCCCCTCCACATGTACGCTTCCTCGAGTTGCTTCAAACGTACGCAGCCACGTTGGACCCCGAAAAAAATGAAGGTTTCGTCGTTGTATTGGCGGAAGAGGGAAGCTCGCCTAGTAGTCGTAGTACTAGTAAATTTGCTATTAATAATAATAATTTCTATCGTTTGAAAGTGAAAAGTCCGCGGTATTGCGAATTATCCTGGACGTACGAACTAGCTTATGAGAGGGAATCTGAGATAAGTCTTAGAGGAGGGAGTATGCGGTCACGGCTCGTTAAAGCTCTCCTTCCGAGTCTAGTCGATTCGTCCTCCTCTATTAATTTAATAAATATTAACACTCAGACTGAACCAGCGTTGAAGCGTGTTGTTTGGGCGGCGAGGAATCCTGTTGCCAAACGCCTTTTGGAGCAGATAGAGGAGGATTGGAACGTGCTACAATCTTTTCTTGCACGGAGCTTTGGGGAAATCAGCAGGCGATGTCAGCGCAACGACAGCCCCTCATATGCACGCAAGGCATTTACACGCGAGGCCTATATTTTTTTAATGGAATTTTTTCTAGAGAATGATAATCGGACGAATGAAGAAGATTCTAAATCGTCTTTTCAGAAGAAGAAATCTAGTAAGGAAGCGAGAAAAATAAAAGATTTTGTGGTCTCAGAGGAAGGGTTAAATGTGGATTCTTCTTTGGCAATTCGGGATTACGTGGCGGGGAGATTCGGCGAGAAGAAGGTGCCGGAGGATGATGGTAGTCTTAGTCTAGTATCGGACGAAGGGATTTTGCGAAGTGCCTTTTCTAGTTCCAAATTTTGGATCAATTTCATGTTTGCACTCTATGACGCTGCGCAAATCAAAATGCACGCCTGGGAAGCCGCACTCCTGAGGATTCGAGACTATTAAAATTCAAATTCAGGTTCAATAATTATGGTTCAAAGTGCTGGACCTTCATTAAAATTTAAAACCTGAGTATTATATAATACGTTAAGTAATAAATTAGTACGTAATATGTATCGATGGGGTATTCTCTGCTGGTTCAGCACTAAAGACAATGCGTGCCGCAGTCGGCTATTGTCGGCGTTGCTAGTAGAGATACATTTGAGAGATGAGCGAGCTATGACAATGTGAAACGCGATTTGCAACGTGCATAGTACTACTATTAGACGTCCCCTCCAAATTATCATCGATTAATTTTTTTTGAGTCGATGATATTAAGTAGGAAGAGAAGTCTTGAGGAATTTCTTTTTCACTTTGGTGATGGAAAATAGCAAAAACATTATCATAGCGTAGACGGGCACCACTGCCACTTGCGACCCCTGAAATGGCTTCAAAATACATCCTGTTGGCCTCGACCGTTCTTAGCTTTGTGGAGGCTCGTCGCACCATACGGCGCGATTCTGGGAATAGTTTATTAAAACCTAATTTCAATCAGATGAATAATATTACTAGTAAATTTAATGCTACTGCGGTGCCATTCCAGATTGATGCGTATGGGAACGTTGAGCAAGATAAACAGTTGGCAGGGCATCATCAGGTGATCCAGGTCGCCGACGACGATTTGAAAACTAGAAGCTTGATGGAAGCTGAACGTACAACACCGGCTGAAGTGCGTTCCTTGAGAGAGCTATGAAGAGAGCTATGAAGGTGGCTCAGGAACAGAAGGAGAAGGCTCAGGAACAGAAAAAGAGGGAGGCTCAGGAACAGAAGGATATAGAGCGGCAGCTTAATATGGAAAAGCGGGTTGAGGAACGGGAGAGGCTTAGGAAGGAGAGGGAGCAGCAGCCTAATATGGATGCTGCAAAGCAAGATGAGTTAGAGAAGCCTCAGGAAAAGGAGAAGCTTAGGAAGGAGAAGGAATCATTGAGCACGGAGAAGTTGTTGAGCAAGGAGGAAGGAGGAGGAACGGGCAAGGAGGAAGGAGGAGGAGCGGTCTCCACGACGCCATCTAGCAAAAAAGACGCGCCATCTAGCAAAAAAAAAGACGGGGACTATGTGATGTTCGTATTAGGCTTCTGTGGGATGGGCTGTCTTTGTGTCCTTTGTCTATATTTTTATGATAATGGTTGTGGTTCTCGAACTCGGTCAGATGACAATACTAATAATACTAACGACTCCAGTGCACAAAATTGGTCTGCAAGAAGTGACGGCAATTGATTTCCTCACGTACATAATTTAAGGCTCAGAATCCCTCGGGTTGTGTTGTCAAGCAGTTCTAATAAACTTTCACGATATTCATTATTGCGTTCTGGACTGCGCTCAGAGAATAATTTGCATGAGTGAAGACTTTCCACTTTGACAACTATGTTTTTTCCAAGAGCTTCATAGACTCTGAAGTTCCATGTTTAATATTATAATAATATTTGATATCATTATGTTAAACCCTTTGGTCGATTAAACATACGACAATAATACATACTCTAGTATTTTGCCCGAGATCAGAGTCTCTGATCTCGGCGCTATTGAACGGGTGTTCGGCGGATAATCCCGCTCCAAAGTAGGACTCGGTGCAACATTCTAAAGTTAATATTTCAATAAACCACGAATAATATCTTTTCAGAATATTAATATTAGTATGTCAAACTACTATTTAAATTTTTATAAATTATAATTGCTATTATCATAGTCCCAATTCGTTCGTTTTGAGCGTTCGTTCTTCAGATCGGGCGTGGCGTCAATTTACCCAACAAAGGAGGAATAGTAGTAGTACAGGGACATAATATATTATAGAAAGATGGTCCTACGGTCTACCTCAATTGATCAGATTCAGTAAACCAAACTAGACCTTTACACAGGGGATTCTTCAAGTAAGGAAGAGCAACAGGAAGAAATGAGATGAACCAAAAGAGGACGCTGGAAACAACAAAGCTCCTTCACTTTCAGCATATAATTTTCAGCATATAATTAATTACAGTATTATACTAGATGTAGGATGTGAGTCAAAAATCTAGATTAATTTCACTTCTATCATGGTTCGCACTCGCCGTGTGGTCTTGTTGAGTTCCTCAGACCACAAGCTAGAGGAAATCCGTGGTTCGCTCTCGAAATACGGTGTCGAAAGTGTCCGCGTGAGCCCTGAATATGTGGGCACATCAGACTCGTCTGAAGCATCATGTGATAGTACCCCACGAGAAGCTTTGAAGAAAATTTGTCCGGACCAGATCTGGCGATTGCTGCACGAAAGTTCAGCTACACATTGGGTGAAAGCTGTCTTTAAGGAGGATTTGAAGCTCGTGAGCTGGGCAGACTGGGAACGGTACGGGGGGTCAGATGGTGTACTAGGGGTCGAAAATAATATCGACAATCGCTCAATGAAGGCTCTCTGGGACAATGACTTAAAGAAACACGACATGGTTCCCGTGGTGGCGATTAGTCGTTTGACCGTCTGGTCTTTACCCAAAGACAGACAGGCAGCGCTACGGGAAGCGCGCGAATTCCGCACTGGGTTGACACATGTAGGCTCAACTGTTAATAATACAAAAGAAGATTTGTGGACCGAGTCTACGAGTCCAATTAATAATATTAATGTTGAAACTACTACTACTACTCAGGATGCTACTAGTGAAACTACTCTTGACATTGTACAGACCACTTATTACGAAAGCCATTTAGAAGGATTTGTCGATTTCGCACGTCGATTAAGTGGGGGGAGTAGTAGCGTTTTTGGGTGGGATGATATTTTCGTGGTCAAATCCACTGGTCTCACCTTTCAAGAAATGAAAGATTTCCACAATAACAAAATTTCGCCGCGTGACCAAAATGTAAATAGATACATTATTGACGCTTTACACTACAACACTCGAAAGCGAACAAACTTCATCTTTAATAATAGTACTACTGACGGTAGTCTAAGTAATTATTTTGATACTAGTAGTGCTATGTCAGCAGAAGACTCGGGTACCATCGTTTTTGATGATGTCGGCAAATATGTTGCGCAGGATGAATTTATGAACAACTCGGTCGCGGTCACGAGTGGCTTGACCAATGTGTTTATCTCGGTTGTGAATAGTGGTGTTTTTTTCCGCTCTGCGAAGACACGTCGAGAGGTAAACTACTGGTTGCCGGGCTTAAATGCCGGTATCCCCTTCGTGGCTAAGAAAGACGCAATACACGAAAGCACCTTTAACGCTCATGACTTTGGCCATTTTATCATACCCGATCTAATATACACAGGAGGCGATAATCATACTAGTGATGCTACTTGTAGTAGTACTGCGTCAAATAATAATATAAATCTTTACGCGAAAAACTATCGCAATGTCTACATATTGTATCGGATGATGAGTGAAGCAACCACTTTGGTTTTTGCTGATATGTTATTCGTTGAATCCTTGCGTCTGACTGGGAAGTACCCAGATTACGACTGGTCGACGCGGAAAATCCATCCGCTGTTTCAAGCCACTGGGTTAAATCCCTTTCAAGCAGATTCCGAAAAACGCTTCTGCGAGGATTTTCGCTCGCTGTTGGAAGCTAACGTGCAGTATTGTCTGCTGGGTGACGATAGTCTATGGAGAGCATTGATGAATGGTTCAAGTATTAACTCGAACTCTAGTGCACAAAAAGATCTTGCTCTCGCGAATTTCAAAGAGAAGTACATGCCGTTTTTCGTAGAAGACTACCAATGGACAGCTGCGAACTATGAGAATATGTCACGAACCCCAGAGCTGTATCAAAAGTGGTGGCGCATGGTAAAGCCGCTTGTGGTCCGCCTGAATGCAATGTCAGGGGACGAAGAAACTACCACCACGCTGGAAACGGTGGAGGGTTTTATGGCCGCGATTGGGGTCTGCGATCAGAATATCGAGGCTCGTGAGCTCATCGATCGGATTTTCAAACGGGTCTGGGAAACGCGCATTCAGCCGGTGTTTGACACGGGTGATATAGCGGGGACTATTGTAACTTCTAATAAAGTTAATAATAATAAAGTTGCACCATTGTTACCATACGAACAGCGTTTGACGCGAGCGTTTTTCAGATACATGATTGGTCAATTTTTCGTGTTTGCGAAATTTGACTATATTCCGATCACGCAAGTGTATATGGAAAAATTGCGCAAGTTTCTCATCGGCGAGACAATGACATCATCCTCCTCCAAGTTCCATTGTAACTTGTCCGCTCGTAAGGTTCGCAATGCGAGGGAGCTCTACAACTCCTATTTGCGTTTGTTGGAGTCTATGTCGTTGCTAACCAAGGACGATGTTCAAAACTATTCGGAGATCTTTCCGCTTTTCGACCCAGTATTTGTACACTACGACGAAGGACGCGAGTTCTACGAGGACTTGAGCGATGTGTGGCAAAAAATACTATTAACGGGTGATAGTACTAATGCGGGTCCTCCTGGACCTCCGAATATAATAATAGAGAACAAATTTGATCATTTAAAAACTGATAATAATCATAATATCAAGTCTTCTTGTGTCAATTTGAATGTAACAACAGTTTCTGTTTCTGGTGGTAATACTAATAATATCGTCCGTCGAGTCGCTCCTGGCGTGCTGGTTTTAGATTCTGCTGCGTGGTGGTCGTCCGTTCCAAAAGAAGTTCCTCTCAGGGATAAATTAGGGGTCTTATTGAAGAATTGCGGATGTGAATTCTGGGACGATATTAATTTGTTGAAGCCGAAACCAGTAGTCGCATTGTCGGCCATAGGAGGGATCCCGATCAAATTGTCAACAATGGGAGATAATAAATTTGAGGACGACAGTACGACAATATACCTCGATCTCGATTTATTAGATGGTGATGTTTTAAATAGTAATACTGAAAAATGTAGTAGTAGTTCAACTTCTTATAGAGTTACTTTCGCGTCTCTTGTTGACTCTTGGAAGCGGCAGATGGCGTACGCCTCGTTTCCTACGTATTTGAATCCTCGAAATCTAGCTGCGTCGGACATGTACGAGACCGTGATTAAGCAGCACCAACATTTCTCCGTGGCCCACACCGTCTCTCTCTCCTTCACCATCGCGGGGCTCTCGTGCGCGGTGGAGAATGAACTGAACAGTCAGCGCGACCTCGTGCACGTGTGTCGGCTGACGGTAGCGCGGACCGCGGCCCAAGCGAGTCCGCCGTTGATTGTGCCTATGGAGGAACTGGTGGAAGTGTATAAGAAAGTAAGGAAAACGATCGAGGAAGAAATGCCACCACTGCCTACAGTTGCTAATAATACATCTGATACTAATACTTTAAATAGTTTAAATAGTTTAAATTTAAACACGAAGCAAAATAATATTAATAATTCCTCTATAAAATTATCAGATGATTCATCTAGTTTTAGCAAACTAGATTGGCATGAGGGGCGTTTCACTCTGTGGCCAAGTGCGAAGGCCCATATCATCGTGGTTTCAGCTTCGTTGCGGAATTTCCAGAAGCTAGTGGCCGATTTGACCAATACAGGGAAAGAACGCGAATACCGATCGCTATTGTGGCATCTGAACCAAAATCTAGCAGCACTATTTCCAGATATGTTCAAGAGTGGGGAATAACTTATAACTTTAATACAACTTAATATGAGTCTAATCTGCAGATGCAGAAGTTTGTCTTTCTCAAGTGATGTGTTCTGATCATAGCATTTGTAATAAATTTAAGCGCCGGAATAAACAGATGTTAAAAAAGACTCATATTAATTATAATATAAATGAAGCTGGCCGTCATATTCCGCATATGAGTTCTCAGACGAGGAAGAGATTCCCAATGCATCGATGCGATCGGGCTCGAATTTGCATGATGCAGATTTTGTATTGCATCCACCCGTATTCACATTTCATCAATTGAACTATGCAATTTTGTAGCCTGAATTAATAGTACAATCTTTCGAAGACTGAACTGAAATTCAAGCTCTTTTGAAGTAGTACATATTTAATATTTACTGGTCGAAATAATATGCCATCATGGAGCTTGAGCTGTTGTGTTTGTATTAAATATTCGTATTATTTATAAGATATGAATTCGGATTCCAACACCCATTCGGGTTTAGGTCCTGAAGTTTCCAGGAGATATCCCGATCGAGCTTTCCTTGACTCTAAACGACAGAAACAGCAGACAAATCAAATTCCTCCTAGCGATTTTTCGAGCGATCAAATTCTTTCATCTTCTGGGTTCAGTGTGAACCCTTATACTACGCTGCTGTCATCGGCCACTGCTTCATCCCAGCTTCCTTCCGACACTACTACTTCTTTCCCACCTTCCAACTTCGACCAAGAGGTGGGAAGTGTTAACAGCTTAGCGCAACTGGAACGCCTTTTGAATAGGAAACGTGCAATCCTCGAACAGTTTATTAAGAATCAGCCTACTAGTTTAAATATTAACCTTTCAAATAATTCCACCACAAATTTGAAAACAAAATGCATTGAGATCCAATATTTTGTAAAGGAATTAAAGAGGAGCCACTTGCTAGTGAAGCTGAAGGAGTCCGGCGCCAACGATCGAAATCATGTTTTTGCCCGCATATCCGAAATTGAAGCGCTACTTGATGAGCTGTCGAAAAAGAAACCAAGAATGACATCATTACTAGAGGTTGGACCCGTGCCAAGCTATCAGTACGTACCTTACGAGGCCAGAGATGGCTATGTGTATCCGCCCGAAAATTTTGCCCTTTCCGAGATCGCGCCCTCGTATGAAGAAATGCACAAGCGAATCTCAATGATCCATGCCAAGCTTGGTGCTTTTTTTTTGCAAGACCGATTCACATCGAAGGCGAAAAGGAAGATAAAGAGACAAGTTGCCAGGTTGAGCGAGAGTTTGGTGCTGGAACTGGCAGAAAATTACTCCACCAGCGAGGTTAGCGAGGCGTTTATCTCCCTCCGGCGGATTTTCGACCACGCCCTATACGGGCGAGTGACTCGCAAATTTACTAGTGAGAGTCATAAAAAAAAAATCTCTGAGTTCCAGGCAAAAAAGCGGTTGGAGGCGGAACTGGAGGCCGCGGTCGAAACTCTGGGACGATCTTGTGGAGGTGGCGCAGTCTCGACTCGTATTCTCGAGTTTCTAGCCCGCTTAGGAAAGCGATGTATATTTGATGAAGAAGCGGCGGATGAGTCTGAAGGCGTGCTACTAGACGATGAGGAGGTGGCGCTGTGGGTCCGTGTGTGGCGGCGGGCTGCTCGTGACGCGTGTCTATTCCTGTCACGATACTTCTGTGTGTCGCCTTCGGGCCGCTCTTTTTTCAACAAACCGTTCCCAGATCAGATCTCTTTGTCGGACAAAGTGAACATGCGAACGATGGAAACTGAGGGGGATCGCGAAATAAACATGCCTGGATTTTTCTCTAGCGACGTGGCGAGGGCGTTGGATTGTATTATATACTTATTTTTAATCAGTATTTATTTAAAATTCTATTCAGAAACTTCAAAGGAAAATGATAAAAGCGCATAAGCTTATTAAAGCCTAATATCAGGTATCCAGCACCAGATCGAACCAGCTCAGACTAGGGCGCTGTCGGCGCGCGACGAGTTCGAGATCTTGGAGGCCTTGGAGGTTCTGGAGCTCTCAAAGGGGGAAAAAGAAGACGTTAAGGCCTTCAAAGAGGCCTTGAACGATGTTAGAGCCTTCCTCTCCGTGTGCGACATCTTCCCCATGTCTTCTTCTTCTTTTGCGGATTCAGAGGACATTGAGCATCTACATTACTACTCGGATCCTCGCTTTCTGCGAGTGAATAAGCTAAGACTGCTATTCGAACAAACGCTGATTCCAAGCGATCTCGAATTACACCAACTAACTGGCTTGTCATTGTCAACTCCAATATTATTAACTTCTGAATCAAGTAGCATTCCAATTGCGTTTCCCTTATTCGCGTCTGTGCACGATTTGGTGGCGATTCTAAAGCTTGACCCCCTGTTTGTCAATGTGCTGCCCGCGCTGCTGCAAAACCACGCTGAGGACGAGGAGGAAGAGTGCCGGGGTTTTGCGGCTATGTTGGAGAAGTTGATGCGATTCGATGCGCAGTCAATGAGCGAAGCGAAACTTCAGTTCGCAAAGGAATTTCTTGAAGAATCTAGTAATATTAATAGTAATACTGTTGTGAATTTAAAATTACCCAAAATTTTGAAAGAATCTGACGCGGAGGAACACTTAATAGTCGATCCAGATGAGCTAGCAATGGAGCAAGCCATCATGCTGCTTCAGGCGCGTATCGCCGCCACCCGTCCCATCCATATACACAGCGTGAATCTGGCAGAAATTCGGGAGACGATTGAGAACTGTGTGGAGCACTCGAGCCCAGTGGTTGCGCGGATGAAAAGTGTAGCGTATCGACGACTGAACGAGTTGGTATCCAAGGAAACGTACTGGAACTCGACGATGCCCAAAAAATGCGACGAACAGCCGCACCCGCACTTGGTCTGCGTGGTGAATAGTCTCAACTTTCTCACTAGAATCCTGGCCGTTGAATCGGAGAAGGTGATGGAGACTCTCTTTCCAGATGACTCATTTGTGAACGCCGAGGAAGAAACCTATGAAGAAGAAGAAGCTCTTCATGAACCGCCTTCGAGAGCTGCTCTCGAGATTTCCGCTTGTCTACGCAGATGTAAGAGTGTGACTTTGTTGAGCCTGCTGGACGAGTTTGAGACCTTGTGCCCTGAAGCTGCCACCGCGCTCTGCGAACTACTAGCCGGATTCTGCTTCGACGCAGACCGAGATTCTGGTGTAGTAGTAGCAAGTGCTAGTAGTACTAAGGCAAACGAAAGAAGTCTTAGTTACAGTTCGGGCACTAATTCTAATATTACGGATTCAGATTTAAATCTGAATACAGTTTCAGATTCTAACATGATAGGCTTAAAGTTACTAGCCTCAGGAGGTCCCACTAGTAGTAGTGTGTCCGGTCTTGCAGAATCTGATGATTCAAAAACCTTCATGCTTCTCACCCGGCCCGGATTGCAAAAGCAGGCGTATTTGGACTCAACCGATGGTTATTTGTTCTGGGTGCTCAGTTTCGACCTCCAGCGCCACTTCGCGCTTGTGCGGGCGGACGACTGGTTGAAGAGGAATAGCATAGACGAATCTAGGCTTAGTGAAGAGAAGAAGAAAGTAGAAGATTTGGTTTCAGAAACGGAATATTTTGATAAAGGAAGTTGTTCCTCGGAAAATAATAATAATAATAATAATGTGAGTCAAATA
>JACKZZ010016231.1_pt1 | contig 23524 bp, 16 predicted proteins | sample 8027871 | NCBI WGS metagenome assembly JACKZZ01 (sample SAMN15724774, study PRJNA655200) | protist metagenome | isolation source: fluorescence activated cell sorting (FACS) single amplified genomes of... | place: USA: West Boothbay Harbor, Gulf of Maine | collected 2000-07-19 | reverse complement strand
ATGAAGCACGAGAATGAAATCAAGGCAAAATATACCACGTACAGACACCAATACCATGTGCCGTACCAAGAAGTCAAACCATTGGCTTATGTTGTTGATCCTTATGCTTGACCAAAAGGGCTACAATATCCGTTTTATGTAACTCACCACGGGAGTCTGAAGAAGGACGGACATTTAAAGTTTGATACTAATGCCTGAAATTGAATTGTTCCGGAATGAAAACGTTTGGAGTACAACCCTCGTACAGTACATTAGAACTGTATTTAAAAAAACGAACACATGGAGAGTTCGAGTAAATGGTACGAACTCCAAATCATCCATGAACACGTTTCCGGTTTGTGTTAGCACAACTATTACCATTGTAGGTATAATTTGAGAAGCACACCCTGAGACACAACCAGCCGAGTTTTAGGTATATACAACTTTCTTGCCAATCGTCATGCCGTGCTTGTCCAGTGAATGTATGATACCAACTCGTTTAATGCAATCTACATGTCACGGCTGGAGTCGTCAGGTTTTGAATATGACCCGTTTCGGGAACAGCGGTTCTATCGGCACACAAAATAATATCCGGGGCGATTATGGCAACATGCAACACAAATAGATGTTCGAAGGACATGTAAAATAAACACACACAACAGCGAAATAAATAACTTAGATAGACCATCTCTGTGTCTATCGTAAAAACTAGATATTGGCTCTATTATTTAAGATTATTCTTGAGTTACGTAATTTTTAAAAATATGTGTTCCTAAAACTTATTAATCATTTTCTGATTGATGTTCTCTGCAAAATTTGCATTCACCTTCTCATCACCGTTTTGAACCTGAGATCGTAACTGATATCCTTTGTGATTTTCCAAGAAGCAGTGGCGTATTTTTTTTTGTTTTTGACCGGGTTCTGACTTGGGAAAAAGTGGAAGGAAGTATATCGTTTGTGAAACGGGGTGGCGAAGAAGGATGAGATGTAGTATTAAGGTTGTACACAGTATCTCGACTAGTGGGACAGCACGGTTTCATATGACGCGTTGTCCATCATACGTGAAAGAAAACAATATAAAACTAATATAATGGTTGTATTAAATTAAACAATCTTTGTCATATAATATGTATCATAAAGATCATTTTGTTTGATACTCTCAAATAATAACTTTTAAGTTATCATTTGTTTGTCGCTCGTTTACGAACAGCAAACATAAAACACGTTGATGAAAGATCATCGGATGTGAATGATTAATTTCAAGGATGTGATGAACATTTCTTTAAGTTCATTAAGCACAGCCATTATATGTTTTATAAGTTATCATATGACAAAGACTGTTTAATTTAATACAACCATTATTAGTTTTATGATCAGACAAAAATTTCTTAATTTAATTAATCAAGTATAGCCATATTATTAGTTTTTATTATGATATCAAATGAAGAACGTTGTTTATATTAATTAAATACAGCCTAGTTTTTTTTTTTATCATACGAACTCCAAATCATTGAAGAGGTTTCGATTTTCAAATTATATAAAATATCTATAGTTAACTATGCATTATCCCTTCCTATGATATAGACTGACCTTCTTGGGTGTGGATTTTAAAGTATAATGTAATACTTTAGTTAATACATTATACCTTCCTATGTTACTAATTACTGAGTCAAATTCTGAACCAAATTATTATTAACAATTTCTGAAACAATCGTCCGGTACGACTCCCACCTCTTTGTTCTTCATACACCCATTTCTCGACAGTCGCAATCCTTAGATTTTCCAAAAAAGGTATCAATTTTGTCATCACAGTTGCATTTTATAATGATACAGCTTATGCCAGAGTATTCTGGTTTGAAAATTTATCCGTTTGGAGATATTTTAGTTTGTCCGCGCATGAAAACACATGGATATTGCGAACGTCATTCACCGCGTCCTGGAAAACAAATAATCACTCCTCGGGTTGCACTCAGTGGACAGAGCACCATTTTATTTTACCTATATATATTATGTATTATAAAAATACAACTACAAAATGTATCAAACGTGTATTATACTCATATAATATACTAAATATATCGCCTATCTAGGAATTGTTATTTCCCCTAAAATCGGAACCTCTTCGATGATTTGGATTTCAAAACACTTAATAATGGCTGTTGTTTACGTAATTTAATCATCAAACTGAACTGTCATTCTCCGATGTTCTCCATATCATTCACCTTCATCAATATATATCATATATACACTGGGGCGGTATTGCGAGGAGCACAACAAATTCGATGAAGGGAACCGAGCGGGTGGTCTCACAATCTACCATGGCTACCTCCCCAACGAACAATTCCCGATCAATAAAAGCGTAGAGGGCCCCAATCCCAGCCAAAACCTGAACCGCCTAGTGAGACGAAAGGAAAAGTCATAGTCTTTCTCAGATATTGCCATCAACATAACCTGAAGTCAAGAAAATTTTGATTTTCATTATTTTTAAGGAGGAAATGTAGTGTTACAATCCAAGCTTATCCTCAAAACCTCTATCGTTTCCAATTCTCATCTGCTCAGCGTTGGGTGACACATGTTTAGCCTTCTCTTCAGAAGTGAAAAACGAGGGCACGTAAAAACATATAACGTAAATCAATGAGAACAAGATGAATCCACGGACATCAGCAAGAAACCGTAGATTTATACGAAATTTCAGACGAGGGTACTTGGGCACAAACACGATATCGCGCGGGTCGCAAGACCCTTTTTTTCGCTTCTTTCGTTTCCTTTTTTTACTATTGCTTTCGACACTCGTAGCTTCAGCAGGAGCAGCGGCTAGTACAGCATCTGCCTTGATTGGCGCAGGCATGTCCCCGTCCATGTCCAATATAACATGACTCATTCGTAAAAGTCGCCTGATGCGGTCTTCCTTGTTTCTTGCTGCCCATGACCTTGATTTACTAGTTACAAAACTTTCTCCTTTCATCGCAATCAAATAGTACGAATACGTTGGATGGTCTGTATTCCATAGGTTATTTTTGTCTTCTTCAGTATCTTTGGGCAAGTCTTCTTCAGCAACAGCGACTTGGGGGTTTTCATCAGAATTGCCAGAGGAGACCGAGTTAGACTGAGAAGAATTCGTAAAGTGGTCAACATCATCTTTCTGCGGCCCATAATCAATACTACCCTCTGGGAAGCCTAACAAAGTGTTTAATTGTCTAGACAGCATGATTAGGATGTTCGTCAAGATGGGTATTTCATAGCTGTACCGTGGATATTCAAGAGGGTCTATGACAACACAAGATTCTGGATTTTTCCACACGAAAGCTTGATTTTTTTCCATCCATCTCAACGTTGATCCAGTGCGGGTACCATCCCTGACCTGTCTTCGCCCTATGTCAGTCAATTTTCCAACGTTGTTCCATTGTGGTAGGTGCTCATCATCGACGTAAGTAATTGTTGTGGCGGAGCCTGCTCGGTTGAAACTAGTTGAAGACTTCGCTGCTAATTGTGCGGCGAGCAAAGAATCCTTTGTTAGGAACCAAAGACTTTCGCGATCGTGCTTCATCTCGTCAGAAAAAAGACACGACATATTTTCTGAGTAAGGGTCGATGTTTGCCTCTTCCTTACATTCTTTAATACAACGTCGCAACTCAGGAGTAAAGAAATACAAGACACGTTCGACAATTTCGAGGCGCCCATTATCGGCCTCCAATTGCTCGTGTCGAATGTGTAGAAATAGTTCGAAAATGTCATCATAAAATTTCAAGTTCCGATAAACATAGCTTCCCCATGATTCCACTTCAAACTTGTACGGTTTTTCATTGTCTAAGGGACCACGATGATGCCCTTCTTGTCTCCCAAACTTAATAGGGGCATCGAAACGCCTTGGCGTATGACAATAATTCTTTTTCGCATGCCATGGCATCAAGTACATAAGCCAGATGTCTACCGCCATCTCAAACGATGTGGAACTTTTACTACTTATATAACCAGACGAAATAGACGTCTTTAAAAAATTAAACAAATGAGGTCGCAACTGATCTAATTTATCACTTGTCCCAAAGTTCTTCAAATCTTCCCTATCGTGATATAAAATATAAACCAAGAAAGTCATGATTGCAGTACCTAATTCTGGTGTAAAGTGCCATCTTTCCGAAGACAAAGTTTTACAGGGCCAGAACCAACACAGAATAATCGCATCAATAAAAAAACTAGAATAATTTTCATCATCGGCACTCAACATTACTTTCAAATATTGAAAAAGTAATTCGCAGTATGGTTCCAATAATCTGTACTCAACAAAACCATGCAACAGCAAATTCTTGTGAAGCTTTCTTCTTTGATCTCCAAGTCTGTCAGCACTACCACTTTTTCCAAACGGAGAGCTCCAGGCCGAAGACTTTGTGGTTTGACTTTGTGTTTGTGGTTTGTCAGGGCGTTTACTCACTAAATCAGGAGAACGTAAAAAAGATATTACCAGAAATTCTTTCGGGTTCAATGGAAGTTGCTCGAATCTGCTGTTGTTAGCAGGAGAGCGATAACTACTGTTATCATATTCTAGGTCCTGCTGTAAGGTATACAGCCAATTTCTTACAAACGGAGGTTCGTGATGCGGTGATGTCGCATCTGAGTCCATTGAATCCAAGGTTCCATGAATCCACCGAACGACAGGATCAGGCAAATTTTCTTTTCTATAATATATCAACGACTGCTCAACTTGAGAGGCTGCATGATCAAACAGTAACTTGTACAAGAGACTCGGACGATTAGTCTCCATATCTATAGGAGACACCAAATAGTACGCAAGGGGTAATTGGACGGTCCATACCTCCTTTTTGAACAGAGTAGCTTCCTGTCGATTACTCAAAGTTCGGAGTGCACCTTCCCACTTCCTGTTATTCCCAAAGAAGTACTCACAAATATGAGCGAGCATAATCAAAATATCTTCTAGAAGCTCTGGGTTATTGACAGCTTCAACGTTTTTCATTGACCGAATGATATCATTCACAATTTTTGTTGTCGGTGGGTGCTGCCACAGGAGGCCATACACGCGTTTCAGAGTCTCGACTCGGTGTTCAATATCTTCCAACTCTGATTGCCCCTGCAAGCTGTTAGCTCGGACGGCACCTTGCATACGACTGGAATTCCCACCTGAGCCAAACTGACCGGTTTTGCCATCGTGTCCGCTTGGTCCGTGCCCACTCTTTGGCGAAGAAATATTGCGACCAAAACTGGAATAAGCTTGGGACGAGCCCTCCACGAAATCGTACGACATTGGTGTAGTCAGCCTCGCTTAAAATATTTGTGTTTGTGAGACAGTAACTGGAACAAGATATTTCTAGTTGGGGGAGTACGCAGGCAACTCCGTCGGGGGCGGGCATGTACGCACGCGAAGTTCTGGAATACCTACTGTGTTGGGGAGGAGAAAATTCAAATCTCACGAACGAATGGATGAAGAGCAATAAGGAACAATAATCGGATGAGATTAGAGTTCTCCCCAAGAAGTCTTTTTTAGTCTCTTCTAGACTACTAGACAAGTAGAAGTCGTCATGCTACTTCGTACTATAAAAGCAGAATAATAGATAGAACGAAGAATTTTATTTCGCGTTCAACCGTAAGATTTGTTGGGTATTTTTGAGTGGGGGCACAGGGCACCCTGCAAGAATCGAGGACACCAAGCATTCACTACTGGACCCTTGAAATTTCAGACGTTCTGACTATCTCGTAAGCACATCCCTTCGGTTAGAATGCAAAGATGGCGCGGGTGATTATTCTGTGGATCACGTATCTCGCTACTCTTCTTGCTGTCTTGAACATTGTAGTTTCCTCTTCTACTTCGGAGACAGCACAACCTGAACCAAGCGGCACTTTATATACGGGCGTATTTCTCACCAAGACTAGCCATGAACTGCTCCTTGACTATTGGAATCAATCTGTCGGTGTGACAGGAGATTTAGGAAAAATTTATGCCGATCATATGACGCTGCAATACAAGCCGACAAAAGCAGAAGTGCTAGCTCTTCCACTGGGCAAGCGCGTTTCTATTTATGCATTCCTTTGGGCCAGTGATGGAGATTCTTGCGAAGGAGTGCAAGTCTACTCACCAAATATAAAGTCAAACAACACGTATAGCCATTGTACTGTAAGCACCAGCAATTCCACTGGCGCTGTTTGTACAAACAGCATCCTCGAACGTGTTCATAATGGGAGTGAAGGCGTATCATTTGGCTACTTCACGGAACCATTGCAACTCTATGGTTGCATCGATACACGCCCCCAGAGCAGTGGAAAATGTTGATGAATGCATATGATGAGTATGACAATAAATTTTCGTCCCCTAGTTCGGATAGGAATGTTCTGTCTCTGGCGACAGGCATCATCGATCCTCATCTTCACTTGCATAGTCCATGTATTTTTAATATTACTAGTATACATTTTATACTCGTCGTAAATTTTATAAACACATCTCAACAAACCGATCATTCATTCGATATAAAAAGTATATTTGGCTGTGTTCATTCGATATCATATGATGATGATAAATATAAGTATAATAAAAGGCTGTATTTAACTTAACGTTTAGTTCCAACACACCGGTGGTAGTGATGCGCTTGCTGTCCTTGCATCTAATTATTTGGAGATTCGGACATCTTCTTCCTAGTTCCAACAAACTGACGTCGGTGATGTCGTAACATAACTCTAACTTGAGTGATTGGAGGTTTGAACATCGTCTTGCCACTTCCGTCACACTTGCGTCGATGATAAGTCGGTGGCCTCTGAGGTTGAGTGATTGGACGTTTGGACACCCTCTCGCCACTTCAAACACAACGACGTCGGTGACTCCGCTGCAGCAGTCGAGGTTGAGCGCTTGGAGGTTCGAGCATCGCCTACCTACTTCCAACAAACCCGCGTCGGTCATGTCGTAGCAACCTGCTAATTCGAGTGATTGGAGGTTTGAACATCGTCTTGCGACTTCCGAAAAGCTGATCTCGGTGATGCTCGTGCTACGGAGGTTAAGTGTTTGGAGGTTTGGGCATCCTGTCACTAATTCCAACACACTGGCGTCCCTGACCCTAAACTGCGCGTTGTATTGGAGCTTGAGTGTTTGGAGGTTTGGGCATCTTCTTCCTATTTCTATCAAACTGGCGTCGGTGATGTTTCTGGAGGATCTGAGGTCGAGTGATTGGAGGTTAGGGCATCTTCTCGCTACTTCCAACACACTGGCGTCGGTACTGTTGCACATATACAGTACGAGTGATAGGAAGTTGGGACATCGTTTCACTACTTCCAACACACTCAAGTCGGTGATGTCGTGGCCAGAGAAAGTGTGTCTCTTTTCATGTTCATGTCAAGATCTATGTGATAGTACCGTAAACAGCTACGAGTAAACAGTATACTGTGAACGAACGAACGAAGGAACTTGTTTGCGAATGACCAACTTGACTTGATAAGCACGTCTCAACTTGATAAGCAGTTAGAATAAGGAGGGATCCGAGAGATTCGGTCGACTATACATAATATGTACTTATAATAATGGGTATTTGATAGGTGTCTTGTACTCAGTGTAAACATTACAAACATAATTTACCTTATACATAATATAGGATAATTGTGTAGTTAGTGGACCCATTATTTAGTTTTTATAAAAAAATATAAAATATTCTGTTGGTCATGAACTTAAAAGTTCTGACTTGTCACTTTGATCTCGAAAGAGGACCTTGATTTCGTAGTGTCAACAAATCCATGGTCAAATGAAGTTGAAGCAAAGCCGCCAAATCACTCGGTTGGCACCCCTTGTCCAATACCATCACAGTGTCGGAACTAACAATTTCTTTGATGTTCAAATCAAACACCTGGTTTGTTTTCGTCGCGTTTGCAATTTCGTCAGCCAAATCTCCGGAGTTTTCAATGACAACTGTTGGCCAACCTTGCCTAGACACTTCTATGAGCTCTGTCCAAGTGGTATACCCATTGTTAATCAAAACGGTTACTACTCGGCATTGTCCTGCTAATCTTCTTACCATAGCAACTTTATGTTTTACAAATGCCCCTTGGCCATCTTCCCATCCATTAAAGTCAGTCAAGACAAGTTGGTGCGTGTGATATTTCGATAAAGGGTCTTCTGTGTTCGAAGGCGAAATCCCAACAGTACATACCTTTCGACAAAAATCAGCGTATTCTTCTGGTGGAGAGGCAGCACAAGGGCCGGATGCCAGGCCGGTGTCGACAACCAGGGCTCCCACACTTGCAGCAGCACGCAAGATGCCTTTTGTAAATAAATCAAACATCTTTTGCTGGTGATCGTTCTCCAATGATGCGAGGTCACCCATCACCAAAATCACAGGTACAGCTGGTATAGACTTAGGGAGCTTCATGTTTCGCAAGCAACTCTTTTTATGGAGTTCTGAAGACGGTGCTTGCACGACTCTTTGTTTGATCCTCGCTTGCCCGTACTGTGCCTGGTCCATGGTCCTCTCTCTGTTCGATGCCGCATATAAAAACTGCGAGGGCGTCGGTGGTGCCGGGCCAGTGTCTTTGACATAAGCCGTTTGTCGCTTGGGCACAGGCTCTTTGTTAAATTTGGCGGAAGTTTTCCGATCTGGGCGCACCTGTTTCTTACGAGGCGGTACCGGGTCTCTCGCGACAGGGGGCTTTCCTCCATTTGCTTGCATCTCTTGCCGAACCTGTCTACCACGTTGAATCGCTTGGATTTTCTCTGCAGCTTCTTGTCGGTCTTGTATTTCTTGGCGTGCTAAATTCCCCCGCTGAATAGCTTGGATTTTTGCCGCTGCTTCTTGCTTTTCAGCAATTTCTTTTCTCGCTTGGTTTCCACGCTGGACAGCTTGGATTTTCGCTGCTGCTTCTTGCTTTTCAGCAATTTCTTTTCTCGCTTGGTTTCCACGCTGGACAGCTTGGATTTTCGCCGCTGCTTCTGTCTTTTCCTCTGCTTCATTAGTTGACTCCAATTCTTTTGTTGGCGCTTCTTTATTTTCTTTAATCCCTGGTTCAACTGCTTTCTCTTGCGCGTCTAATGTCGGGACCGTCTCGATTTCATCGTCACTGTCCCCCCACATGGTAGTATTGATCTTACAGGAGGTGCACTAATGGACGTCAGTCAAGGCGATGCAGTGCGCTATGTTTTGCAGTTCTAGACGGGCGAGTTAGTAGGCGTCAGCCAAGGCGATGCAGTGCGCTATGTTTTGCAGTGCTAGACGGGCGAGTTAGTAGGCGTCTGAAGTGCACGTTCAACTATGTGTCGTATCTCATGTCGATCATCGATGGGATCACATGATCCAGATTGCAGCTGCTTCGTTACTCGTTACTCCTCATCTTTCGTTTCGTCATATGTCTCATGTCTCATGTCATCACAAATAGTCACTACTCACTACTGTACGAGTGTAACTACACCGTGGTCACGCTCTCCAATACGAGTACAGTAGTAGTATAAAAATAGAGTTGGGGGTTTCGGCCAGAATTGGCGATAGTCGTCGCGTCGTCGTGCTCACGAACATTAAATCTGGAACCCCACAGTCTGCAACCTGCAACCTCCTATAAATCAATCCAATTTTCCCACCACGTCCCACCACGCTTTTTATGGTCGTCATCGACATGTTGGTTTGTGATGCGCATGTAGAATCTTCTGACCACCTCGCGTCACAACAATGTGTTCCCTTACAAGGAAAACAGAAGAACTTGGCGACTTTGTCCAGGGCGTCTGCGTGCAAGTCTTTTCTTCGAATGTAACAGGACTGTTAAAGCTTGTGCGAGAAGAACTGCTTATTCCTCCGTTTCTGAGTCATTTAAGAAGAGTGCGGGTTGTCGAAAATCCAGGTAAGTCGCGCTTATCATTCGTGGAGACTTCAACGTCGCAAGAGAAAGTGTTAGAAGTCTTTTTAAAAGTAGAAAGCGACGAAGTCACATTCTCGCCAAGGTTGAAAACTGCCTTTAAAAACTCAGGAGTATCGGCTTGTTACTGCGTTCCTATCCCAGCGCAAGTGCCAAGAACAAGGGAAGAGTATAATCGAGCAAAAGAGCACTGGCCGATGGATTTTAATGGGCGCAATCGTAAAAGAAAATTCGAGGAGGGGGGCTGTTCGCATTTTCTGCGGACAAAAAATAGAAAATGTGGTTTCCCAATAATATCTCCGGGATCGTCCTTTTGTACGGTCCATAAGCCGGAAGAACGAATGCCGTGCCCAATCAACCCAAAACACACCGTTGCAAAGAGCCGTTTGGCAAAACACTTGCTTGTTTGTCCCGACAGGAGAAAAGATGGATCGCCTTTGCCATACTACTCACTGAACATAAACTCAACCGTTGCCAGAGGCAATTTCTCCTCAGACTCCGTAGCGCAGCCGCGGAACAAGGAATCGGCATATGCCGTGATTAATTTAGTAAAAAAGATGCTAGAGCAACCAGAAGCAAAGCGCTTTTTGCCCCTGCGGCTCAACATCTTAAAGCCGGCAGGATGTGGCGTTTTCTTTGCCGAGAAGCATAATCATAAAATGCCTCTTCAAAATGCATCTATTTCTGGACATGTAAATCGTGTGTTTGGGAGTGAGCAAGGGGGGATAACATGCGTTGAAGTTGGAGCCGGCAAGGGCTTTTTAGCTCTAAATATTTGCAAAGTAATGGCTAAGGCAAATCATTTTATTCTAGTCGATAATCGTCACTTTAGAAACAAAGCTGATGCTCGTCTGCGGGAACAGGGCGCCATCATAGAGCGGCAATACATAGACTTAAAAGATTGGGCGTTGGAAAGAACACCATCACTCGGACAGACAGGATCACACTGTGGTAACCATGTTGTTCTTGTCGGGAAGCATGTGTGTGGTGTGGCGACATGCTATTCCTTAAGATCTTGCGAACAGCATAGAGCAATATCGCGACAAAAAAAGTTATCGGGCATTGTCATCGCTACATGCTGCCACCATAGTATTATTTGGGATGATTATGTAAACCAGGAGTATTTTATCCGTAATGGTTTCACTCGTAGTCATTTTGAAGAATTGAGCCGTATGAGTAGTTGGGCAGTATCTACATTTCGGAAGAAAAGTGATTCATCTTCTGATTCGACGATTTATAATCGTCATGGGAAGAAACCGAGTGAATCCGGAAGTAGCGATGACGAGCATGAAGTTTCACCATTGAAGGATGAGTTGGATTCGATGTCATTTTCTAGAAAACGTGAGCTAGGAAATGCTTGCAAAAATTTGATTGATATTGGACGCGCACTGTACCTAGAAAAGAAAGGATATGACGTGGAACTGCTGCAGTATGTAGATAGTTCGACAAGCAGGGAAAACCGCTTACTAGTTGCTCGGTCATCAACTTGAACATTAATTTAAGCTTTTAAAATTGATACGAATTATTGGTAATTGTTAGTTTGTTTTAAATTTATAAATATAGTGTATTGGCTGTTATTTAACGTTTTAAATATTATTATATTTAAGGAGGCATAGTTCAAATTCTCACTTGAACCGTACAGAGAGCTCTCACTCCAACAACGTAAGGTCAGCGTCTAATATGATACCTTGCTTTCCCGCCAATCACAGTACTGATGCTCATCAGTGTGACATTGTATCGAGCCGTTCCTCTCCATCTCATTTTACAAAGGATGGTTCTTTTAATACTTCCAAAGTCAGAACCAGGTCAACTACAAAAAAATTAAACCACTGCTTGGAAAATCAAAAAGGTTATTACAGTTCTTGACCGCATTTCCTAGACTACGCCTAGGAAGTGCGTATTCAGTTATAAGCTCACTCTTCAGTGAGACTCCTTATTATTAGACTTGCCAAGTGTAGACTCGATTCCTTTTTGCCGTGCCATTAACTCCTCCATTCTCGCATTCTGTTCTTGAACCATTGACTTTAATCTTTCCAGTTCATCTACAGTAGGCTGCCATTGATTAGATTGGGATGCTTCGAGCTGCATCAGTCGTTGGCTCGTAGAGGATAACATACTTTGCATAGCAGTTAATTCGCTGTGCACAGGCGAGCCCGGTGCTGCACCAAGAAGGTCTGCTAAATTAGAACCGTGATACATATCGTCGTTTGTATCCACATCATCAGCACTGTTAGATGTTGGCGACGAAGGGCCATTCGCGTCGCCTGATACTGGTTTCAAAACAACCCTTTCTTCTGCGTTTCGTCGTTTTGCTTTGTTCTGCTGATCCTGCTTCTTGTATCGCTTCTCTGCAGTCACAATTCTACGTTTTCCTTTCATGATTTGCAATTCCATAGGTAAAAACCCTCTCGCTTTCCACTTTGGCGAGACCCACCGTGTTCGAGCTTGTTCCACATTGAACCAAAATCTTCGGTGAGCCTTCGTCGTACTATTTGGATTAGACCAAAGTTGCCATTGCTGACCATCAACCGTTTCTTCACGTACAAATTTACATGATGCTTTTAATGAAAGCGGGGGCCCAGCACGATCGTATTTTCCACCCTTTTGAAACTCTCGCAGGAAATCAACGTAACAAACTTGAGTGCCCTCGTCGTAAGGGTCGAGGCTTAGAGAGCGACAAAATAGTTTATCGGCGGTAGTGAAATCTTCTTTTATGCACTGATGTACTAATGCCCAATTACGTAGGGATCGGGGATCGTTAGAACCAATAATGACGGAAAATTTGAAGAACATTATCTCAGCCGTAGCAAATTTGTCCTTTCGAGTATCTAACTCTTTTGCATCCGCCAAATAGTCCATTGCAACCGACCACCGCGACTCTTGGAACCGAAAATTTCGGTCTGCTAACTCGAATAGACCGACCGAATACAAAATCGTTGGGTTCGCGTCTGATAGTTTTAACGCTTGCTTGTACAGTTTCCGAGCCACGTCGTATTGATGAGTCCGTGCGTGTGCATATAAGGCCATGTTTACGATTGCGGACAACTTTTCAGGGTGTCTATCGTATGCATCCAAGACCATGTCTTTAAACTTCATACCCTTTGCAAGATCCGATAACGACGGAAGACTGCAAGCATCGCCCATCTTGTATTTCAGAAACCACTTGCGAATAATCTCAGCTGCTTCCGACTCGGAATATCTGCTCCACTTGTCACGGGCACCATTAAAATACCAGACCCCATCTTCTCCTTTATCAACACGATCCCATATGTCTACTACCTCTAAGTCCCATCGGTTTGTCCGGTACAAAAGCAAAGGTAGTTCCCAACTTCGTGACTGGGATGGGTTGTGGAAGTAGTAATACGATTGGTAAGACTTATCCCACATCTTCCTGTACGCATTCTTTATTTTTTCAAAAAGTACCCCGCGGGCCACCATCTGCCGATATGCACCTTGGATCTTCATTGCCATAACATCTTCTTGTTGGTCAAGAATTAGCACCCCTTCGTCATACACCGGGCTTTTCCAAAATGCCTGCATAGCATACTGGTCGTAAACGACCATTTTGCCAAGGATCCAAGCCAAAGCCTTTTTTGACGGAATTGGAAAAATCACATCAGAATCCGACAAATCTTCGAATGCATCATAACGTTGGAGTCTTTTTTCAAGCTCTCGTCTCATTACTGTACCACGATATGTTTTCTGATTCTTCGGGTCAAATGCTCTCCAGCAGTACTCTTCATTGTACAACCAAACAGTGACTACAAACCACCGTTTTTTCTTCACCGTTCCCGTCCAATGTGAGAAACCGGAGATTTTTTTCCCGCGTTCAGTTCGTGTGGTTCGAACGATCTGAGCTGTTTGTAAATAAGGACTAACTTTTAATTGGTCAAATAGTAAATTCAAGAAAGGTTTTGAGTATGCTCCGGGAGTTCTCTTACCTCTTTTTCGGTACATTTCCCACCGCTCTTGCAGCTGCTCGTGTGTGTATTCTATCTTGTAATCAACCCCATCTGTGACACGGAAAGCTTGTATTTCCAATCCTCTGCGAGTCACCCAAACAGCTTTCGCCGTCGGAGCTAGTCCGGGCTCTTTTGACCATTTCCATTCAACGCGACCCGGTCGAACAGCAGCGACAATGTGTGGTACTCCATGAATGGGACGAACGGACACCCGAATACGAGCCTTCTTCTTTGCACGATTGCGACTCGCAATCATGATCTTATAGCGCCGCAAGGCAGTCCACATCAAGAAGTATTTTTGAATGCAAACTTGACCCTTACGACGCAATTTAGATGTTCGGCGACCAATATGGCCTCTCCACGTCGGTTGTATCTTGCAGACTGCGAGAACTCTGAACATGTGGAATACCTTCCAACGGGCCAGACAACCGCGCCATTGTGCTTGCACAGTACGGGCAGATCGCACCCGGTGAACCCTTTTACGCGCGACTTTTCCCCGCCATAGCTTCGATACAACACAGGCGCCTAACTGCTTTCTCATGTACTGCGCCCTGTAAGTGCGCATTAGAAACGAGGCGAGCCACTTTTCGCAAATCTTGCGAGTGCTCTTTTTAATGGCCATAAATTCATTTTTATTACGCCTCATCCTATACCATGTCTGCACAATCAAAGCTGCCCTCTGTCTAAATCTACGCCAGCGAACAAGTCGTTGCATTGCCTTAGCCCCCTCTCGTCGTCTACGAAGAAATATGGTCGTATTGACGGCAAAGAACATCCTCACTCGCATTTGGATTGCGTGGGCGGCTAATACCCTCATCCTTTTGTATGCCATTTGACGCCCAGCATGACCACGAAATACCTTTTGAAGCATGATTGAAGCCCGAAATCGCTCCGCTTCCCTATGTTTTAAAGTAAAAACTTTCCAATACCGCAAACCTCGTCGACGCATGGCCCGCTCAATTTTTAAAATTCCTCGTTTACATTTTTGTACCCAACGGTACCATAAAACTAATTTGACCCAAGTTCCATAGCGTCTTCTAATGCGATGTCGTAGAATTCTGTCCATCCACTTATATATGCGAGCAGTTGCACGCTCACGGACATACACCAGGCCTTTTCCATCTTTGACATCGAAGCGCAAAAAATCCAAAGGGAGACCGTCCCGCTGTTTAATATACTCTTTGCGTAACGTGGTGTACTGTTTTATGGTCCCTTGTATTGCAGTATCCATTTCCAGTTCAAGTTTGCTAGTTCGCCCAGCGAGAGTTAGGTTTTGAGTGAAAGAAACACTGCAGTACTTTTCTGAACTTCTTCCTTTAAATACTTCTTCTCGAAATTTTCTTGCAAATTGTGCAACCGGCCAATCGGCACCAATTCTTGGTGCAGACACTTTCTCGTCCACAGTTTGCAAGTGTAAGTCTTCTGCAACAGTTTTTACTGGCGGCAAGGGCGCTTCGAGACCAAGCAAATTTCCAACGCTATCACTATGATAATTATAAAATTGAGGCTCCACATATTTTTGCTCTTGATTACGACGCACTTCCCGAAGTTGCCACCTTGCAATGTCAGTATGTATGTTATCTTCTTCTACTTCATATGGAATATACACACTCTCGACCAAACGCTTTGTTTCATGATCTTCCCCGACCTCAACAGGTGTCCCTTCCATTTTGCCCTATAAGAAGAAACACGTGTTCCCATGAAACGTGAACCCGACAACTTGGACTCTAAGCTTCTAGTTAATTAGCCGGTTGTGGGAAAGAACTTTCCAGGAGGTCCTCCAGGAGGGATTGCAAGGTTGCAAAAACTGCAAGCACGTACCGTTATGATTAAAAAACCGCACATAACGCATACGAAGGTGTTGCCTTTGTGCCTATCATCGTAGTTATTAATATAGTCCTCGGTCTCCAAGGCTTATTTATTTCTTATTTGCTTATTTGTCCAACTTGTACATTGATTCATCGACCAATAATGAAGGCTCTGTCGTAGTAGTAGCAAAACGGAGCACTAGACTCGACTACCGTTGTACTGTAATGGAAATCCTAGGCGAAAAAACATCTCTCTCAATCGTCCGTCATGATCTCCTATACGAGGATATACTAAGTACATTACCATCTTCTTTTCTCGTTTGATGATCGTATATTAGAAAATAAGTACAAAACCATTTCTTCTTTTCTTGTTTGATTGTCTTTGACTTCGATGCAACGCGGGGGATAACAATTCAACGCCGTTAATTTCTTTTCAAGTTTACTTGTCTTCGACTTTTATAGCACGCTGTTTTGCCAGGATCCGTTGCCGTAAGATTATGGCAACATTCGAATCCTCAAGTTTCCGTTGAGGTTGGTTGGTCAAATAGTTGTCTAAGCCTCCATATTTCCTAATAGATCTTAATGCATGTGTTGTCACGTTGAGTTTGAACGTTTCTCCTAAAATATCACTAGTTACTATCTTCTTTTGTACATTTGGATTCCATCGCCGCCGTGTTTTCCGGTTAGAAAAGCTGACGTTGTTACCGAAGAGAACTTCTTTTCCAGCGTAAATCCCGCGCTTCGCACGTCCCATTTGTGCTCTTTCAACGAACCCCAAAACAGCAGTCGCTGAGGTACGTACACTCATGTCGTGATAACACAGATTCAAGCGACGAAAAATGAAGGCAAAGATTGTACTATTGTGTCTTTTGGTGGTGCAGAATTCACATGTGGTGCGTTCTGTTAGACGTACGTAAGAGCCATTCCGGATGGATATGTTGGTCGCATGCAAAGGCTTCCTCGTATGCGATACGATGCGTCGATCATTCATTCAAAAGCCTGTAAAAAAGTGTGATACTGTCCTCTTATTACCTATCTGATGCTACGGTACAGGCCTGACATCAATCAGCACATCAGCACCTTCCATTTTGAGTGGTGCGTGGTGCAGCGGCGGCAGTTAGATTGTTCTACGATTTAACAAAATCTTCGAAGAACCGAGTCTGCACATACCGCCTATTCTGCGTGGATGATCGTCCAGTATCCTGCTGATTGAGACTACATAGAAACACCTAAACAAGCTGTTGGAAGTGCGTCATAGCCCTTGACTGGTCTTACGCCGGTCGGTGGGACCTACTGGATGGCATCTAATGTTGACCATCTGATTGCTGGTACTACCGGCGGTGTTTTGACCACAGTATCCTTGCACCCGCTCGACCTCGTCAAAACACGGTTTCAAGTCCATGAAGGCCATATTGGAAGGGCCAAAGCTGGTGCTCAGTATCGTTCGACGTGGCACGCTTTTCGATCTATCATTGCCGACGAGGGGGTTCGTGGGGTCTACAAAGGATTGGGGCCAGCAGTTGTCGGCTCTGGCATTTCTTGGGGTTTATATTTTTTTTTTTACGAACGTGCGAAGGCGAGGAACAAGCAATTTGCGGAAGGGAATAATTTTTGGAATAACTTTACATTTATTAATCTGTGCAGCAGTACAGAAGCAGGCGTTATCACCGTTTTCATGACGAATCCAATCTGGCTCGTAAAGACACGAATGCAATTGCAAGTGCACCTTGACGTGATGGTTACCCCTGGACTTTCCAAGGCGAGTGGCAGCAGAGCCCCGCCCGCATTGGGTATTGCTCACGATGGGCTTCCTCTTTATAGAAATATGGGGGATGCGTTTTTATCAATAATGCGCCATGAAGGTTTTTTTGCGTTGTATCGTGGTATTGTTCCAGCATTATTTTTAGTGTCTCATGGAGTGTTGCAATTTGTTGCATACGAAGAGTTGAAAAGTATTGTTACAGCGAAGGGCTCTACGGAAATGGCTGGATGGGAGCCTCTCGTAATGGGGGCCACTTCGAAAATAATGGCCTCATCGGCTACATACCCGTGGCAAGTTATAAAATCTAGAATACAGCAGAGGCAGCTTGCGGGGAGTGAGCCATACAACAGCATGCTGAACTGCGCCCAACGCATATGGGCAGGTGAAGGCATTCGTGGCTTTTATAAAGGGTTGGCACCAAATTGTATGAGGATCGCCCCAAGCGCAGCTATTACTTTTTTCACTTACGAAAATATAAAAAAGCTGCTTGTCTCCAAAAAACAGTTTGTCTCGAATCATAGGTGAAGAATACTACAATAGTTTTCTTGTCTATCAAAACATTTCAAGTACCAGTACCGGTAAGCGAACAAACTGTAGCGAAGTGTCATATTGTCACATCATCTAAAAAATACTTGTCCTACGAGGAATGTTCGGAATGTTCTTTGTCTGGGTTTCGTTTCGCATGACTTTGGAATAATGATGTACTTGCCACGCATCCTTCGCTGTCCACAGACGCACGCTGTCCACAGACGCACGCTGTCCACAGACGCACGCTGTCCACAGACGCACGCGAAGAGCATCTGCCTACCCATAAATAATTAATAAAATATTTGTAATGAAAACTTCCGTAGGCAGTGCCGTGAGCTTCCTGCTGCTTGCGAGTACAGCTGCTGCTTCTTTCTACGACTTGACGGCAATCGACGTTGACGGAAAGAATGTTTCTTTGTCCCCTTACAAAGGGACAGTTTCCCTGGTTGTGAACGTTGCGACTTACTGAGGAACGACCAAAGCAAATTACGAGTGTATGCAAAGTTTGCAGAAAGAATACTTAGGAAAGCCTGTCAACATTTTGCTCTTTCCCTGCAATCAGTTCTTATTTCAAGAACCTGATACTAACGCCAAAATTAAAGCTTTTGCCGGTGGGTATCTAAACTTTACAAGAGGGGACGTAAAATTATTCTCTAAATCTGGCTGCAACAGCCCTTGCAAAAGTTCAGGCAGCGACCAGTGCAACCTTTCTAGCAAAAAATGTTGCACGGCAAACAACCCTGTGTACGATTATTTGAAGGCACAAATTCCAGGAAGCTTAAGTTGGAATTTCAATAAGTTTATCGTAGGAAAGGATGGGATTCCGATCGCCCCGCGCTTTGGCGACAACGCTTACGCGGATAAGCTAGAGACTGCAATTAACAAACTTCTTTAGATGAAACACATTCGACCCTCACTTTAATCCGGGTTTTTAATTTATGAATTACATGACGATGATGTACCCAAACGATTCAGATCGTAGTGCTTCACCTGACGCTAAAGGAAATTATGGGGATTCACTGCTCGTATTTATATCCCCATTTTTGCTCTTTGAAAGCTAGGCTCATTATGAAATCCCGAGAGTTTTAGAAGGGAGCATGTTTCTCTTCCGAATTGCGCGGCCGTGTTTAATTAATTACTTCGTAAAAAACTATGAGAAACTTACTATAAAGTACGAGTAGACAGTACAGGTAGAGTATGGGTAGAATGTTATACGATCGACATAGGACACACGCATCGCAGACGACGAGAGTACGAGTCGTACATTGCGAAGATCGAACCGTTATTTCAAATGATTTATCTGTCGGACAAGACTACGAATATTATAATTATAAAAAAATTATTCCCCACAGCAACAAAAACCTCGCTCTTCGCACCAGAAAAACAGCCGCCTCACCCGTCGACAAAACGAGAGATCACAAGATGGAATTGTCGTCACACTGGAGCCATTCCTCTGATAAAATAAGTCAAAAAGACGCACAATAGATCCATTTTTGAAACGGTATCAAGGGAGCTGAGCTGCGATTCGCATAGATTTAAAGCTATGGAGCTAAAACAGCAACGGTTGATGGAGAAAATAGTGGCCGCCGAAATGGAGAAAGTGCGGCAAGAAGCGCAGGATGATATAGAGGCCATCAAGTTTGCTTCAGAAGAGCGTCTTCGAGAAACGTTGCAAAACTTTCAACAAAGAGAGAGAGATATGCAAGCTGCATTTAAAAAAGCTGTTGATCGTGCAGAAATGTATGGGCACCGCCAAGCTGAGAAGAAGTTACGAGGAGAAATGGAAGCGTTGGTTGAAGACTCTCGGAGAAAAGACGAAGCGTTAAAAAAGTTAGAGAAGGAGTGGAAGAAAAAACAAGATAGCTGGAAAACTGAACGTTTTGAATTAGAAGTATGTACACAACGTGCATTCTTATTTGAAAAGAGAAACCGTTTGCGAATGCAGCGCATATTACGAGCAATTAAGCTGGAGTTTCGCTATAGTCTCTCGGAAGCCACTGCAGAACTGCGGGAAAAAGCTGAAGAAGTAGTCTTCGAAGAAGTGGCTGAGTCCATGCGTAAATCTGCTTATCAGAGCGTCGTCGCAAACGAATCGAGTAAAATTAGAAATTTATTACGACAATTTGAAACTGGAAAATACTGGAATCAGATTAATTCCCAAATAGTCCGAAAATCGAAAATACATCGACAATTGCTCGATATTGCAGGAAGTTGTTCAGGCGGGCAGACAGAGAATGGTGGGGTATCGCTCTGCAAACAGTTCGGCTTAAAACATGTTGATATGCCTGTGACGACCACTAAGATGCAGCACTCAATGAACAATGACAACATTTATTCAGGGAGTGAGAAGCAAGACGAACTTTGTTTTTCTGTTCTCCCGGATGATAGAGAAAGTGGAAATATTCGCGTAAGTTCGTGTGACGTGGTCAAAACAAAACGCAGTTTATTATGGCCAGCGTCTAATCGGATAGCATTATCAGATAACACAAACAAACTGTCCAACATGCAATCTCCTGATATGTTGCACTCACATGAACGTTTTAGAATGGCACCAAGCCTGCATATAGAGAAACGGTCGACGTTTGATTTGATACCTGTAAAATCAATAAAGTTACCACATAACCCATTCCAAAAAAACAGAAAGGAATCGGCCGGGGATTCTGAAGAACAGGTGTACGGGGCAGAAGAAAAATTTGCAAAGAATAAATGCAAAGATATACTATGTTCGTATGGAGAAGAAGCAAAGACGCTCAGTAACGAAGATAGTGACGAAACAATTACAATTTTAGGCAGTGAAAGTTCAATACTAGACGACAAAGAATCCTTACAGTTCTTGTGGCGAGCAGAATTAGAAAGGGAACAAATTTTTAACGAGGACGTCCCAGAGATATTAGATCGTATACTTTCAAGCTCAGACAATCTTATCGATGAGAAATCTATAAAAAAGTTGTTAAAGCTATGGGACGTAGTTGGTATTCCAATATCTGCACGTAGTCAGATGCTTCAGAACATTGTAGACTCAGTAAAATGCCAACCTCCAAAAGCGAGATTAATTGTTAACAAAATGTGCGAAAAACTTTTACTCTTCATCCAAGAACGAAAAAAAGAAATTTTAGCAGTGCGGAAACGGGAGGATATGAAAAATCATTTATCACACAAGCCCTCTGATCAACGAAAGTTTGAGAAATTATCAAACATATTAGTCAGAGTCCTAGCACGATGGGAAGAGGCACACAAGCAACGCTTCTTGTATCGAGGTATTTCGTATATAGAGATTTTAGCAATGGAAGGTTTCCTTTGATAATTCATTTTATCTACTCTGAACAGAACATCATACCAGTCAAACCCATCAAAGCAAACTCAAAAGTTATAAATGAGAAACGAGAAATTTATTCCACTCTTATAGATAATTACAGGAATGCTCGTCTAGTTTTTTAAAGAGAGATGTTTATATTATTAATTAAATACAGCCATTATACTAGTTTTTATATGATGTAAGATAAGATATCATAATGGAAGTCAATTTACTCATGTCGCTTAGTCCGTTGTATTTAAAAGAAACTAAGAATTCTTATATTATCATATACACCTATTTGATGAGCGATCATCAGAGGGTCATGATTAAATTCATGTGTATGTGAAGAACGTTGTATATTAATTATCAGAACCAGGTCAACTACAAAAAAATTAAACCACTGCTTGGAAAATCGAAAAGGATAAGAATAAGATATTTAATATAGTTAATATAAATGATTAATCAGATTCTGAAATTTGTTTAATTTACGTAAAAATAACAGCCAAATTATACTATTTATACTTGCTTGGAAAATCAAAAAGGATATTATTTGAGAAATAGAAATACGGGAAAATGCTCATACTGCAATTCATCTCAGGACGATTAATCAGTTTCTGAAACTTGTTTATTTACGTAAATAACAGCCAATATACTATTTATATACTTAGTAATTTTCATATAACTTATCATATCTTTTATAATGGTTAGGTTTCTGCTTGAGAATGATATTAATTCACGATACTTCTTTTCTTAGCCTCTTTGCGCCTCTCCCACCAGTCTTTTTCACACCTCCAGCAGCTTTTTTTTGTTTTTTTTTGTAAGCCGATACGCGCGGGGCCGTACTGTAAAGTAAGGCTTGGATTCCTCGAACAAACTCCGTGTGATTACCCCGACCATTGTAGTCCAATTCTATTTCGTAAATAGGTCGGCAATGGTCTAAATTTTCCAAACCTTGCTCAGAAAAGCGAGTTATAGACATGTCGACAACCTGGGTCGCGTTCCCTTGATGGACTACAAATTTAGTACGAATCTTGCGACGAAACGATTTAGGTTGTAAATCTGGGTTTGACTGGTCGATGGCAAATTTTGGGTATTTGCTGAGCGTGCACATATGGTCTATGTGTACGGTTGCTTTAAATACCGCTGTTGGAATGGCATACATTCCAAAACCGGGAATATGAACTTCCCCAGCCAACGCAAGAATGTCATATATCCCGCTTGTATTTTTTTTTCCATCGTGATATTGCAAGACGCGTCGGTCCAAAGATGTCGCAGCTTGAAAGTCTAAAATCATCCATTGCACTTGGTTTGCCATTTCAGAAGGCAATTTCATTCCATTCTGCTTCGCATACTTCATGAGTTGATCATCCTCAGGGATGTTTGGATTTACCTTAAGCATAATAAACTCTCCAGGACGAATAGAAAGGCGCGCACCTTCTAAAATTCTCTTCGTTCTATCACTATCTACGAAGAAATTCTCCGTAACCCGAACAAAATTTTCTGCTTTTTTTCTCGAAGTTTTTTGCTCATACAAACTTTCTCGGGCCATACCGATTCTAAGAGAATAATGATCGCGCACGTCATAGTCAAGGTTATGAATGCCATTCTCTTTTTGTTTGATTATCACGCCTTCGTATGTTTTACTAATTTGGTCAAAAAGGACTTTGCCCGTCTCCTCGTTTACAGTCACACGAACATCGTTTGGGTAAATGACGTCAACTAACTTTTGCTCCTCGAATGTACATTTGGCGTTAGAACTGCGGGAGCGGTAAAATGTTAACAGAAAATGCCTCATTTCATCATAGTATCTTTTCGATACACCAGAAATAAATGTTCCGTCAACGAAAGTCCCAAGCCGAGCTTCAACTTCCACGTTTTCAAGACCACCCGCACTCGTGTTCTTCTTGAGCCTTTCAATATTCTTCTCCAGGGCTTCCAAAATCGAAGATTTGTGCAGTTCGCTTGACTCCAACAGTTTGTCTGACTCCATTTCTAACCGTCGTAAGTATAATGATGGAGATGTTTGAGGCTTACAAAGTTGGCTTACAAGTATGTTCGATCCAAGAGTTTCAAATGCGTCTGCGGAGGAGTGTGTGTGTGTGTGTGCGTGTGTAGTGTACGTGCCACAGAGTGTCCACATCAAATTCCGAGAGCGAATCCTTCGTGTCATCAAATTCGGCGGTCGTCGGGGTTCGATCTATCGCTTTGCGATGATGCTGTTGTGGTGTTGTGATATTTACAATTACAAGTATGGAGTATGGACTACAAATCTTTTCAATTCTATGAATTACATATTCACCTGCATCCCTTGGGTTCTGAAGTCATAAATTACAACTTCTCCAAATATTAAATCCATCCAGAG
>JACKZZ010002399.1_pt1 | contig 23541 bp, 11 predicted proteins | sample 8027871 | NCBI WGS metagenome assembly JACKZZ01 (sample SAMN15724774, study PRJNA655200) | protist metagenome | isolation source: fluorescence activated cell sorting (FACS) single amplified genomes of... | place: USA: West Boothbay Harbor, Gulf of Maine | collected 2000-07-19 | reverse complement strand
AAACTAGAACATCTTCTTGTTTTGAACTTGATTTTTTGCTGTGTCTATTATTTAGGACGAATTATATAAAGAGATCATAGCATACGAATAAAACCAAACCCGACGACTTTTTCTTGCACATCTGGAAGCATATTTATAGAATCCATTTCCACATCATCCCTAGAGTTCAAACAGCGGCTAAGTTTGTTTGTTGATTGCCTGGATCTGTTCGACACTTGCGATTTTGGGGGGGATAGAATGCGTTAAATATATATCATCTAGAATAGTCGTCGTGAAATAGAGTTGATAGAAGCTTACCGGTCGTGACCACTATTAAATACCAATATGGGAACCGACCAATCGTAGTGCATGTCGTTGGTAAAGCAGGCAAGGGAGGCGCTCCCGCATAATTTTTGGGGCGATAATACCCTTGCGCACTGCCTTGCGTGGTTACATCCTCGTGAGATAGTTTATTTTGAGTCCACGTCAAAAAGTGTCAAGCAGTCGATCGGTGCAGAAGCGTGGAGGACGCTTCTTGTGGAGTACCCGTGGGCCCTCAGCGACGGCCGCAGCGTTGCGAACAAGTTCGAGGCCGAGAACAAAGGGGAGCTGGTAAAGAGCAAATCGCTCTGGCGCCAGTTGTGGAGGCTCACGACGCAGCGAAACAACAGCGCAATCATCGTAGACTTAGGGTCATACACGGTAAAAGCGGGGTATTCATGCGACAGCGCGCCAAGCCTGGTCGAGCCCACCGCTACCTTTTGCCGTAGGCCATACGACAGCAGCTGGGCGGTTGAAGAGTTCGCGGAAATTCTGAAAAATATTTTGGAGGGCGGAATGTGCGTTCGCCTGGGCACTGCCAAGGTCCTGGTCGTCATGCGACCGATTGATGTGGGCCATTATAACCCTGTTGTTCCGATGGAAAAGTTTGTCCGCAAAATAGGCAAGGCCTGCTTCAGCATTCTTGGCTTGGCTGCGGTGCGGATGGAGTTCTCCCCCGTCTGTGCACTCATCTCGAAGGGCCTCTCCAGTGGGGTCGTGCTGGAATCTGGGAGGGCGATGACGTACGCGTGCAGTGTGTACAAAGGGAAGCTCGTACGGCACCGGTTCCAAGAAACCATGATAAGCAAGTATGGGGGGGAACACCTGACCGCGCTCATGCAAAGATTCGCCTCCGAAGCGTTCGGCAGCGGGTCGGGCGTGGTGAACGTCAACGACGCAGTCCTCATGAAAGAATCCTTGACGTACGTTCGTGCTGCAAAGTCCAATTGGAAACCAACCAAAGAAATAGACTTTCTGCTGGACTCGGTTCCTTTCCGTTTGACGGGTGTCACATCGGGGGGGAAAGAGGGTGTGGTCCAGCTTCGAGAAGAACGGTTCATGGTTCCAGAAGCCCTCTTTGCCCCGAAAATGTTCGAAACGCACGGAATTATAGATTCGAGGTATTCGAAAGATATGACCAGCATAGAGGAACTCTGTCGAAGGGCCCTGGACTCGGTAACAGACGACAGGGGTTACGAAATCCGCCAGAATTTGGTCTGCATTGGCGGGGGGTTGGACTTTCCAGACTTGGAAGCACGGCTGCAACGATCCTTGAAACGAAACCGTGTAAGGGTTAGCAAAGTCGTCGGGGGTTCCAGGCGTTTGCAGGCAACATCCAGCTACGAGAACAGGCGCTGGTTAGCCTGGAAGGGTGCCGCGACGCTCGTTGCGGGGCGGGGATGCGAGTTCTGCATAAGCCTGAACGATGGAACTCTATGTGAAATGTGTCTGGAGATGAGCGGCCAAGCCTTCGAGTGCAAGGTGGCGGGAGGGGGCGCGCTGCAGGGTAATGGTATCAGCTCCAACGGTGAATTAACCGCGTCTGAAGGCATGGGGAAATGGGCAACAAGGCAAGATTGGATGAAGATGGGCAGTGCAGCCTTTTATAAACGAAGGTTTTGATGAGGTGATGATTAAGAGAGATGGAGAGGGTATTAACAACAGCAACATTAAAACTGTTTTTTAAATGAAAACAAATTCTATATAGTGTGTTTTAAATGAAATAACAGCCGTTACGTTTATATAATATTTATTATTTCTACTTTTCGTAAGTTTTGAAGAAGAAACAAGTAAAGGTTTAGGGTACGAAGAAACTACTTTTGTAAACTTGTGTATAACAGCGGTAATCATATTTCTTATGATAAAACGTTTCTAATTTTACTTCTTCTTGTTTCCCGCCTTCTTTTTAAGGTTCATGTGCTTGAGAGGGGCAAACGTTAGCCGGTGGATGGGCGAGGGGCCGTGCTTCGACACTGCAGCCATATGTTCGGCCGTCGGGTACCCTTTGTTTTTTCCCAACAGGTACTGGGGGTACTGCTTATCGTAATCGTACATCATCTTGTCTCGTGTCACTTTCGCTATTATTGAAGCCGCCGCAATGCAGAACACTTTCGCATCCCCTTTCACGACAGCAGAGCACTCTTTCAAGCCCTTCGGCTTTGGAGGGTCTGCTTTTCTGATTGTTCCGTTCGGTCGTACGGCCTCGACATGCCCCCACGGGAGCCTATTTCCATCTACCAAGACGTAGTCGGGGTGGTTTTTCATTCCCTCCACCGCCCGATGCATGGAGAGCATGGAGGCTTGCAGTATGTTCACCTCATCGATCTCCTGAGCGTCCGCCATGCCTGTGGACCAAACTACCTCTGGGTGAGATGTTAGCTCTTTGTACAGTTCGTCCCGTGCGGGCTCTGGGAGTGCTTTGCTGTCTGCTATTTTATCGACCCAGCTCTCGTTCAACTCCAGCGGGACGTAGCAGCAGGCAGCGACGACGGGTCCTGCGAGAGGGCCTCGCCCAGCTTCGTCGGTCCCGGCCACCATCCGATAGCCTTCACGGACCCGGCTGCGCTCCTCTTCCCTCATTTTCACCGCGTTTGACCCTTTGATCGTCTTCTTCGATCGCACTGTTTTTTTCTTTGCGAGCGCAACGGTCGTCTTATTTCCAGACAAACGAGAGGACCTGCGAAGTACAACTTTCCCCATAATATTTTTAGCGCTGCCGCCGGCAAACAGACTTCCCAGTGCTTGCACCGCGAATATCTTTGTGTATATACTATTACCACTGCTGCAGCTCACCAAGCAACCCTCCTTTGTAGATCGTATGAAGAGATATAAGTAATTCCCATGCAATGACACTCTTCAATTTCTTTACCTCAAAAATGATTAAGAATTTACTAAATACATATTTAATAAAAAAAGATTTCAAAAATACATATGGCTAATAAATAAGTAATAAGAAGACGAACGATTTACTTATTAATACTACATTTTCTCTCTTCTTCATCTCTACCTTTTTTTTTCTTTTTCTTTCTCCCCTCTCTATTCGCGTCTATTATTATATTCTTTTGAGCTCTAAAGCTTATATTTATAATATAGAGAACTGACTAATAATAAAGACGACTAATAATAATAAAGAAGAAACCCTCTTCCTTATTCGTGTGATGTGCTGCTGTTGTTGTCTTTTTTGCCTAATTATTTCAGTATACGGAAGGTTAAATAATTCGGTGACACGGATACAGATATTCGTACCCGTACGTACCAGGAGTCTTCGTATAAGCTAGCTAAAGAAATTAAATCAGAAAACTTTGCAATGCAACGAAGGTCGTTGGCAAGGTATTTTTTTTACCACTTCTTTTCTACATCAAACCCAAGGCCTTCGCAAGCACCAACTAGGTCATTGGGTACAACTGCGCCTTCGCACTGGCAAGTTAAACTTTTCTCTTCCATGTTAATTTCGACATCCTTTACCGCTGCTACTTGCAGGAGGGCATTTCGCAACAGATTTGCATCACACATACCATCGATTTCCTCCACGACGAGCGTGTATAGACCCGAGGATTCTGACTCTACTCCTTGCGGGATTTTCATCTCCACATCAAAGCCAAGGCCTTCGCAAGCACCAACTAGGTCACTGGGTACAACCGCGTCTTCGCACTGGCAAGTTAAACTTTTCTCTTCCAGGTCAATTTCGACATCCTTTACCGCTGCTACTTGCAGGAGGGCATTTCGCAAAAGATTTGCATCGCACACACCATCGATTTCCTCCACGACGAGCGTGTATACACCGGGCTGTACCTCCGAATCCTGTGAGTCGATGGATTCCCCGTGGGGGCGCACTGCTTCCACAGCAACATGCGGCGAAGTATATGGTTCACGAACTGATTCACTCTTGGGAACACGTTTAAGAATAGTACTGCTGTTGAATGATACCAAAAGCATGGAGCCCACATCGGCTAGAATGGCGATCCATAACTTTGCAAGGCCCATAAAGGTCAGCGTAATCATGACAATCTTACAAATTACTGCAAAGACACAGTTTTCGACAATGATTCTCCTGCAGTCACGACCAAGCACAATCGCCGTTACTACCCTCCTGAGATCATTTACCATCAGGGATACGTCGGCGGTCTCTATTGCAACTGCTGTGCCTTGGACCCCCATGGCAATACCAACGTCCGCGATGGCCAGCGCAGGGGCATCGTTAACGCCATCCCCGATCATGGCTACTTTGTTCCGGCTGCCTCTTCCGCATACATTGGCCTCCACGCCAGCTTCCAAAAGAATGAGTTTTTCAATATGAGAAACCTTTTCACGCGGCAACAGTTGAGCGTGCACTTTGTCAATGCCTACGGCATCGGCAACTGTGTTGGCAGAATCTACGGTGTCCCCCGTCAACATTGTCGTGGTGACCCCGATTCGATGCAAATCGTCCACCGCTTCGCGAGCTTCCGGGCGCACTGCGTCAGATGCCAAGAATATTGCAACCAGCTTTTTATCCACCACAAGCCACCCAGGCGTGCCTCCGCAATGCTTCCATTCGTCCGGGACCTTATCGTCGAGAATGCCCATTCGCTGGGGCAAACGGCGGTTTCCAACGCAGACGTCTTTGCCGTTTACAGTCGCGGAAATTCCTTCTCCTTCGATTATCCGAAAATCTCTAACATTTTTCTGTGGTTTTGCGTTTGCGCCCTTCGCAAATGAACAAAGCGCCAGGGCAATGGGGTGGCTCGATTGCTGTTCCAAAGTTAGCAACAATCGCAGGGCCTCTTTTTTCGTACTACTCATCACCTGAAACTCCGTCACCCGGAAACTTCCTTCCGTTAGTGTCCCGGTTTTGTCCATTGCGATCGAACGGATCTTAGCAAGGGCTTCCAAATGAATGCCCCCCCTAATTAAAATTCCGTTCCGAGCACCCTGGGCCAAAGCGCATACGTAGGTCAATGGGGTGGAAATTACCAGCGCGCACGGGCAAGCAATAACCAACAAGATAAGGGCTTCGTAAAAATACTTTTCTCCCACTTCGGCCCCCCATATCCACGGAATTGTTGCAAGCAGAAGGCTACAGCAGAAAATTATAGGAGTGTAATATTTTGCCACTGTTTCCACCAGTTGCTCAGTGGGAGACTTTCTCCTTTGGGCTTCTTCAACAAGCCGCGTCAGCTTGGCAACTGCAGAATCGCAAGCTAGAACGGTGGTTTTCACTTTCAAGAAGCCGCCGCCGACGTTGACGGTCCCCCCGGACACAGAGTCACCAAGTCTCTTCCGCACTGGCCGGGACTCCCCCGTGAGCATGCTTTCGTCAACAGTGCTTTCGCCCGAAACGACGGTGCCGTCAATCGGCACTTTGTCCCCGGATCGAATGGAGATTAGGGAACCAATTTTTACGTCTTCGACGGGGGTGGGAGTTGCATTTTCACCGATGTACGCCACCTCGGGGGTAAGGGCAACAATTGCTTCGATTGCCCCTCGGACGCGCTCGGTTGCGAACGATTCCAACCAATCGCTCCAGGAGAAAAGGACCATAAGGGTCGCGCCTTCTACATAGTCCCCTATGCCGATAGCACCCAGGGCAGCGCCTGTCATTAAAAAGTTAATGTCCAGGAGACGCCGTCTCAAAGAATAGTACGTTCGTTGGGCGATTTTGGGCCACCAGGACAGTGCCATCGCTGCGATTGCAAAGTACTTCAAAACACTCAGCCCTTCGAGTATGCTAAACAGCGAAACAATCCATAGCAGCATGGCAGCCCTATAATTCCAGTTTGGAAGACGAAATTTTGTTTTCGAACCTTTGCCATCGCCCACCGTGTCCGCATCGGGAACGACGGTCACGGAAACCCCAGAATCGTTTGGAACGCTGGTCGACAAGAGTTTTGGGGCCAGCCCTACCTTCTTCAAACCTGCGGACAAGCCCTCTGCGCCAACCAGTGGCCCGTGAACAACTGTGACGCGCTTTCTCGTTACATTGACATGAATGTCATAAATGCTTGAGCCGAACTTCGAACGGAGTGCATCGTTTACGAGAGGAACCTCACTTGCGCAGCAAATCCCACCGCACTCCAGCACTGTGGTGTGCATGAGCTTGTCTTTTTTGTGGCTTGGAAGATTGGAAGAAATCAATTTTGGGCCAAGGCCTGCTTTCTTTAAGTTTCGTATCATTGTGTCGACGGAAACGTCTGGCCCATGCTCTATAGTGACCCGCTTTCGCGTAACGTTAACGTGAACCGTTTTAACGGTATCTCCAGGCATCTTTTTCAAGGCGTCATTGATCATGGGCGTTTCGCTGGCGCAGCATATCCCGGAGCACTCCAGTATCGTAACGAAAGAAGACCGGGAGTGTCGTGGGAGCCTCAAATACTGCTCCTTCACACCGTTCAAACCGGACGAAAAAAAGTACATGGACCCCCAGTTTTGCGAGCTTGCGGATCGATACGTTTCTTTGCACGGTTCCCCACACTCATGATCATCGTTTTCGCGGCAGGGAAGGGCAGTGTAGCAAGAATTGTTATTTTCTATCTTCAACTTCGTCAGCTTGTCCCAGTCCGAGTCTCGAAAACAAAACCCCCCGTCACTGCTGCACATAGCGTCCCTTGCACCGTCGGCGCAGCAGTTTTCATCGTGTTGCGCGATTGTATTTGTGCCTTGTAACATAGGGACATCAATACCGTCGCTTGCGCTGTCCAGGCAGCACGAATCCGATACGTTGTAGCAGGTCATCGCTTTGCCTTCCAGAAAACCTAAGTGCAGCTGGCCCTCGTCGGTCACGTGCAGCAGCGGTATATGGCCACAGTCTGAGTCGTGGCGGCAACTTGCCCCCCCAGAGGTCGCCTGCACCTTGACCCCGCGCCGCTGCCTTATTCCTCGCGACTTGGGAACTTGGATAACCACACCGGATGGTTGCACCGATGGTTGAGCATGGGCGGGTTCATGAGAGTGGCCATGATTATCGTGAGAGTGCTCATGATTGCCGTGAGAGTGCGCTTGATTGTCGTGAGAGTGCCCGTGGCGACTGGGAGAGTTCATTGTATCAACACTACGAAGTGAAACGGACCAACAGGGAAAGAAAAAAGTATGAGTGGACAAATTCTCGTTAAACTATTTGCAAGAGTGTTGTTTTCAGTCGGTCTATCTTTTACCTCTTCATTTATTAGGGATACCTACCCATTTACTTCTACGATACAAAGTGGGAAAAAACAATTATTGTTTAATTCAAGTTTTTTATTCCTTTTTTTCCCTTCTTTTTTTTTTTATTCTTCTTCTCTCCAGCAGGATCATCCTGCTGTTGTTCTGTGTATATTGTTGTTTCTACTTTTTTTTTCACTCCTTTCTTCTTTCTCTGCCGGTGGGTTCCATAGTACTTCCATGGTGTTGCTATGGTTTTAAAAATTTAAAAGTACCAGAACAGAGCAGAGGAATGAAAACTAATCAATCAAAATGACACTATATATCCTCCAAATCAAATACTGTATCTAGAAGGTCCATGGAAGGTCAGTTATTATATAAATAAAATAATAATAATAAACAACTGAAGAGAACGACTAAAACAGATTAGCTATTAATTAGCTGTAATAAATACAGTACTCTACTTAACACACAATCGTCTCGTTTTTTTAATTAATTAATTGTGGATACCGATTTAAATTAAGGGTTTTGTTTTTTCAGGATTTAGATTCTATTTTGGGAATAAATATATTTGTTAGACTGCTCATAGTTGAATTTCTTTTTGTATTATTTAGAACAAAGTGTCCCCTTTATATATATATAATCCTTACATTATATAGTACAGAAGTTATCGAACAAACCACTTTTTTTGGTTCTTTCTTCTTTCTTCTATTTCATTTCATTCTTTTATTTTTAGTTATAAGTAGACTACGAGTAGTTATAAAGTTATAATATATATTTTTATTTTAATAAAAAGTGAAGGAAGCGAAGAATGGGAGGAGAGGGCAAAAGGTGTTTTTGTTTGTTGAAGTTAGTCGTTCTGTTCTTTCTTTCCTTTCTATTTTCTAGATCTAATTTTTAGATTATATATAACGTTATTAGAGGCTAGCTAGGAAAAGGAAGGAGTGAGGACTATTAAAAATGATAACAACAGGGTATAGGGTAGAATATTGATCATTATGGTATTTCTTCTTTTTATTATTTTTTATTGTGGCCATCATCAGCCGATTCATTTTGCGATCCATGATGAACATTTATTATTTCTTTCTTCTTCTTCTAAATTTTGTCACTCCAATGGTATTACTATGTTGTGAGTTGGCTTCTATGAAATAAAAAAAATAACAGAAGAAGAAGTAGAAGAAAGAAGAGGAAAGGGAAGGGTGTTGTTTCCATCCTATTCTTCATTTGATGAAACGCAGTACTACGGTACGGTACGAAGAGTCTGTCTATTGGTAAAAATTTACAACCACTAACTACACATACATGGTTTCTAGATTCACCCGATAACAATATCTAAACTGTTTTAGGATAAGTAAGCAGGAGAACGCAAGACATACGTAGTATTCAAACATTTCTATCTTCAAATTTATTCAGACACTCAAGCCAATATGACGACCCGTAAACGTACTGATAGTGCAGGTTCCGCTGCCTCGGACAACACGAAGGATGAAGATCACACCAACAAACGGGCAAAGATGGAAGATCCTGTCGTCGAAGACACGCCGAAGGAAGCTGAAGAGACCGAACAAACCGCAGAACGTGAAGACCCACCCCCGGCTATCGAAGCTGGTGGTGCTTCCCCCCAACAACAAGAAGAAGGAGAAATGCTGGACTGCCGCGACTGCGGTAACAAATTCCTTTTCTCTAAAGGCGAGCAAGAATTCTTCGACATGAAAGGCTTCACTAACAAGCCTTCCCGATGCAAAGAGTGCAAGGTAAAGAAAAGGGCCGAGCGCGACGGGGGACGTGGCAAGCCAGTATGCTACGCGTTTCAGCGTGGAGATTGCACCAGAGGTGCTGATTGCAGATATGCTCACGAAAGTGGAGGAGGCGGCGGCGGCGGCTACAATGATCGTGGGAGTCGTGGTGGCTACAACGACCGCCCACGGGGCGTGTGCTACGCGTTCCAGCGCGGCGATTGCTCGCGTGGTGAAGACTGTCGGTTCTCCCACGAAAGTGGAGGCGGTGGTGGTGGCGGCGGCGGCCGCTACAACGATCGCAGAGAAGGTGGTGGTGGTGGTGACCGCCCTTGCTTCGATTTCCAAAAAGGCCGATGCGACCGAGGTTCTGGATGCCGCTTCAGCCACAATGAATAAGCGAATGAAACTCCAAGTCTTTTCTCCTATCTTACGTACAAACGCATTGCAGACCATCCTAGGCCACATATCGTTCTATATATCGTTCTTCCCCCGTCAATCATATAGATTATTTAATTACAGAGACAATAAAACTAAAGCATTTAATAAAACAAAAAACTGGCTATTATTTTTAAGTGTACTTTGTAATTAAAATTTAATCTTTACTCACATAAACCCCTCGAAAATGAATCTGCTCCTAATGGAAGTTTAGATTTTTGTTTGAGCAAAATCACACGTTTGTATATTACATCGTGTTCCCTTTTTCAGTTTTACAAGGCCTCGATAAAAGCTTTTGCACATGCCGTGGAGGACTGCGGGTTTTGGCCCGTGATTAGTTTGCCAGCAATGGCAACGTTGGGTCCCCACGCCGGACCTGCTTGAAAATCAGCCCCCAGCTTTCGGAATTCAGTTTCGATCAGGGCAGGAACTTTTTCTGTCAAGCCGACTTGGGATTCTTCCACATCCGTAAAGCCTGTGACCTTCAAACCAGCCACCAAGGGCATTCCGTCTGGTTTTTTGGCCCCCAGCAGACCTATTGGGCCGTGGCAATCTGCCGCAACCACCTTTCCAGCAGCGTAAGCTTTGTCAACCGCGTCGTACAAGTCTTGGTTTCCATAAAAGTCCGCACAGGTGCCGTGGCCGCCGGCTAGGTAAATTCCGTCGTAACCGAGAATATCCACTTCCGTCAACTTCTTCGAGTTCTTTGCCTGTGCTTGACCAGCTTCGTCTGCCATGAACTTGGTACATTCTGCAGTCATGAAATCACCCTGCATCGATCCCTGATCCCACGGAATTTCACCGCCGTTAATAGATATCATGTCGACGTCCATTCCTTTTTCTTTGCACATCAGATAAGGAACGGCAGCTTCTTCAAGCCAAGCACCGGTGTCGTGGTCGCCCATTTTTGTGGCGCTCGTGCAGATGATAGCGATCGTAGGCATGGTCAATGTTAGTATTGGTTGGTTGGGTGAAAGAAAGAGGCTTAAAAATTTGAATGAAGTTGTACTGTATTGAATTGAAATTATTATCCTTTTGAAAACCTGCCCTGAACATTCATTCATTTGATATCGATCGGATCTATCTCAGAACTAAAATATGTTCTGGATGGATGGCAATGGAGGGAGGGAAAAACAATTTCCATCCTCCTCCTTCTCTTGTTTTCTCTGCTGTGGTCTATGTTATTATAAATAATAATAAAATGAATAATTATCTGTATTATTTTTCATTATTCCAATAATGGATTTTTATGTAGAATATAGATTGTCTAGCACTGTTAATATTGTTGTACAGATTGTTTGAGGTACCGGTACGGTACGGTGGTATTATGTGGTACCTGGTACCTAAAGGTATTATACCGGTAGGTGGTAGGTGGCCATGTTATTTCACGAAATTAGAAAGTTTATAGATTGATCATTATTTTTTGTCTCTTTTTACAAAGTTTGTGCAAAATATCACAGGAGACAAATTTTGCGCATTTAATTATTTTTTTTAATTTTCTGATAGAATCTCAATTTCAACAGTGGCCTCCTCGCATGTCACGCCAGTGTTTTCCAACAAATTATCCATTTCGATTTTTCCCTCTGCCGTAACCTCAGTGTCCACTTTCTTGTGCTGCACTGCACTTTGTATCGACGAGTAGTGCTGGAAAGGCGCCCTTGCGGTTGCCATTGACCACTTTTGAAATGTATCTCGCACAGCGCCTTTAGCACACGCAAAGACGAGCGCAGAGTCCTCCGCTCTCAGTTTATCTTCAATGTCGGATAGCATATGAAGACCGGAGAGGTCTATTCTATTCACAGGGGACAGGTCTACGATGACACTTCTAATCTCTTCTTCATTATCTAACGCTTTTATGGCGCTTAATTCGGTCATTATCTTATCTTCGAAGACGGCACAGTTTACAAAGAACAAAGAGCTGTCAAAGCGAATAATAAGAGAACCAGGGGGGCGGTAAGAGTTCGGAAACCGCTCAATGTCCCGCCATTGTCGCCTCTTTGTCATCTTTGGATCCTCGGCCTCCACCTGCCCCAACAGTGGCATGTGGGGAGACGAAGACTCGCGAATTATGTTCAAAATGGAAAAGCCTGTCCCTACAGCGACACCCAACTCAATACCAAGCGCCAGTGTTGCCACAAGAGTTGTTGCAAGAACAGCAAAATCGGAACGATTGACTTTCCAGGCTTGTTTGAACGAGTCCAACTTGATCAAACCAATCACTGAGATAATGATAATGGACGCTAAAGCAGAGTACGGGACGTACTCCATGCCTGGACTCAACACTAGCAGCACGAGTATAACCCCAAGCCCAGTAAAAAAGTTCGACAAGGTCGTTTTGGACCCCGCGTTTGCATTCACAGCGGTTCTACCGAAGCTTCCAGCGACTGGTATCGCGTTAAAAAACGCTCCAACTATGTTCGCAGCACCAATCGCTACGAGCTCTCTGTTCGGTCGCATGGCTCCTCCCTTGTCATAGACTTTTCCGACAGCATAGGACTCCGCAAACCCAATTAATGCTATGGTAATTGCTGGTAAAATGAGTTCCGGTATTCTCGCGATCACTGCTGGGTTGGACAGCACCATAGTTGGAGTGGGGATCCCAGATGGCTGCTTCCCAACAACGTTCACGCTCACACCGTTCGCAAGCATAACCGCCGCAATGGCAGACGCCAAGCCGACCACTACCAGTGCAGAGAATCGAGCAGCAACCGCCATAATCTTAAAGGCCACGGATTGTTTTTTTGGCCTAGCCAGAGGGGCAGAAAATTTCTTCTTCCATACCTTTAAAGCTATTAGGACTAAAAAGCTCACTGTCGATATCAAAATTTCTGCCACGTTGGAGTTATGAACTTGCGAGAGCACGTCCAGCACAGTCTCCACAGGGTAGTGGTGCCGGCCAATCTGGACTCCAAGGACGTACTTCATCTGGCTGGACGCTATAATTATTGCTGCAGCTGTGGTGAAACCGCCTAAAACTTCATGAGAAAGCAAGTGTGTGATGCCACCCATCTGCAGAAGCCCAAGAATTAACGAGGAGATGCCGGACAAGAGCGCCAACAGATGCGTTAGTGCAACGATGTCCTCTGGGGCTACGTCCTGCAGCGCATTTATAGCGCCAGAGCTGAGCAGTGATATCATCGCCACCGGGCCGACAGCGACTTGGCCCGACGTTCCGAAAAGCCCGTACACCAGCAAAGGCAGCGTGCTCGAGTAAAGCCCGTATATTGGAGGGACTCCCGCCAGTGTAGCATATGCCAACGATTGAGGGACTATCATAAAAAGAACTGCGATGGCCGGAACAATAGCCTCTTTGGCTACCACGGCGGCACCACGGTCTTTAACAACTTTCGCAATTGGAAAGATTTTATCCATTTCCAGTAAAGGGAGTTGGTGTGACTTCGCCTGTTTTCAATGTTTAGCTAATTAATTTGAACCAAAAGACTCTCTACAGAACTTTGAATGTACTCTTGTCCTCCTTCCATGGTGTTCAAAATTTATAATTATGCAGAGGAGACGAAAGATGTAAACAATACCAATACTGCTATCTCTAGAAATAAGATACCACCAAATAATTAATAGCAAAATAAAAAGCAGCAGCTGATGATAGAAGAACCAAACCAGCAAAATATAAAGCAGCAGCTGATGATGAAAGTTTATCTAAAATTCAACATCAAAATAGCATACTAGAACAGACTGACTATTCTATTAGTGGCAATTAGTGAATTGTCAAATAGAATCTACAGCTGTTATTTCGATATTCAATATGCAAAGAAGACAAATTGACTGCGAGGAGTCTATTTGGTACTATTGTATTCCTTGTATTTTTATTTTTAATAGGACTACAAATGCAACCAACTGTGCGTGTAATTTGAGGCATTTATGGGTAACAAAAAAAAAGTAGTATAATAAGGACACAGTATTGAATAAATTTAGATTTGTTGATGGTTTCTTGTTTTTGGTACATATGCCCTTATTCCAATTAAAGTCGCATGCCCTGAAATTAGAAACAATTGGGTATAGAAAATCAACAACATTTTACATATAGATAGCATTGTGATTGTTTAAATTACAACAACAATTGTACAAAAAAAAAAGAAAGAAAACAATGATGATATATACTGGCTAGTAATAATATTAATGTACAATATTAAGAAGAAGTGTTTGAAGAACGTCATTCTTTTGTTCTAATTAATTTTGCGGTTGCAATTCTCTCTGATAACAAAAACCATTTTAAAGAATCAAAAGAATCAAAAGATCTAGATTTCAAGAAATAATTGTATTCCAACACCCGCATTTTAATTTTTTTACACAACAAAGGAACACAACTTCGTACAATGAGCGACCTTCCAATGACTAATCCCGATGCAGCCAAGGCAGTGGCGACCGAGTACAGCGCTGCAAACTTTCTGTTTGCCTTGGTTTTCAGTGGCGCTACTTTCAGCCTAGCCATTTATAATTCTGGGCTTTACCTTGTCCCTATTATGCAGGCTCAATTTACATTTGCGTCCAGCATAATGCTGAAAACATTTCTCAGCGCGGCCGCGACAAGTACCTTTGCATTCACGGCGATACATTGGTCCGGTAAAAACAAGCGCCTCTTGATATCAGAAGACAAGCACAAGGAGAACAATAAGAACGGTCTTTTTGCCCTTTGCATGGGCGGGCTAACGCTTGGAGCGGGAATTAGCGTTTCTGGGGCCTGCCCTGGCACATTGCCGGTACAAATTGGATCTGGATTTCTCCCTGAAGGGCTTTTTACGGTTTTGGGGGCCGTTCTTGGCGCATCCGTGTTCATTGCTCTGAAACCGTGGATGCAGAAAGTGCAGGTTCTTTGGGACTTCACGGAAGGCAAGAAGTACAGGTGCACTCTAGATGGCTGGACAGGCCAATCGCGCATATCGACTGGTCTTTTTGTCACGTTGGTATTTGCTGTATCTGCCGGAGTGACAGAATTACTTTCTCCGGGCATGGGAAAAGTAAACGTCTCGAAAGATATTGCCAGCACTCTTTGGTCTCCGTTCGTGTGCGGACCAATGATTGGGTCCTTGCAATTTCCCCTTATGCTTTCTGCGGGTAAACACCTGGGATCCAGTCCGGCTTATATGACCACAGCCAAGCTCATTTTCGGAATGTTCCCTTGTTCACCTAAACGGTTTCGCCAGAGAGCCGCTCTCAACGACCTTTGGGAATTTATTTACGTCCTACTCTCCGGCATTTTTGCCTTCATGTACGCGATAACACTCTGGACGTCGCGATTCCCAAGCAAGGACGGACAGTTCATAACGCCCATCGAGCAAATTATTGGTGGCTTCTTAATATTGTTTGGGGCAAAACTCGCTGGTGGATGTACTTCAGGGCACGGAATCAGCGGTTTAGGTCACTTGCGAATGAAAAGTTTCGTGGCTGTTGCTGCCATGTTTGCTGGTGGTATTGCTGTGGCATTAGTTCGAGGATTTTAATGTTCTATGCGTAAGTACATTTTAAATTCTGTAAAATACAGGTGAGATCATTAACATTTATATAAATTACGTAAAAGTATATAGAAATAACACCCTATTTTCTTGTTAAAAAAAATACATATAAATGCGTCAATCAAGTGCTTTAGTAATTCTTTTCACTATCCCTCACGCCGCCTGAAGTGAAATATAGACTCTATTGATATGTTCCCGCTTGTTTCTCCGACTAAATCAAACATAATATTGTCCAAGTCATCGTCACTGAGGGAAGGTTGGCGAAAGACTTGGACTACCATGTCGTGAAAGTCTTCTCTTTGAAAGCTGCCGTTTTCTTGAACTCTGCTGTTGAAAAAATTTATCGTTGCAGCTCTTTGCCTTTCCATTTTAACTTGGGCGTGATCTATACACATGCCAGCACCAAGCATAGAAATCCACCATCTCTGAATCACCCTTGCAGCCGCTTTTCGCTCTGCACAAAACAATTTTATCATGTGACCCATGTGTTTCATTCGCCACGTCCGCTGTATTTTTATTGCAGCTGCTTTTGCCACAGCCATATACGTACGTATAGTTCCTTTCCAAATTTTCCTCCAATTCCATCGTCGTGAAAATTTTTGAATCTTACAGATGGCTTGCCGTTTTGCGTAATATTGTTCAATCAGCACGGCCTTGCATGCTGCGACATCTTTTCTTGCTTTCAAGTGCCCGTACTTTGCCTCTACTTCTATTGGAGACAAGTTCCAACAAACCGAAAAGTCCACGTATGGGCCCAATTCCCATTGAACTTTGCCATGCAGCGCGCTACTTAGGGCAATTTTGCTTGCGATCTTAAACGGGTTTGGTGGAGATCGATCAGCCGGGCTCGTGATGAAGGGTACTGCGCGCCCAGTTCTTATTGACAAAGGCGCGCGCTGGGGCCCCAATCCTCCCCGGGTTGGAGTTTTAATAGTTGCGGTGTGTGGGCGTCTATTTGCTTTCCACTTGTAGTACGAATTGGTAGGCGAAAAACCCGAGGCAGTCGTTGGACGAGTTTGGCGTGTTCTCTTACCCGTGTAATTGTAGCGCTCTGCCCCTTTTAAGACCTCGATAAGGAACTCTGCATTCTGCGCTTCCTTTTCGTAATACAAGGGGGTGCCGGGGTGCACGTCGTCTTCGTTTGGTGCTACCTGCAGCATTGAGTCGAGAATGGAGACGCCTGCCTCAGTCTCACGGTTGAGAGTAGTCTTCTTTGCTGTAGTCGTAAACGAATTCTTCAACGATCGCTCTCTTTCACTGTTCATTTGTCTAGTCTTGGCGTTATAATTTAAAACCCTTACAGTGTTTTTTTTTGTCGTCCTTATCATTCGGTCAAACTGATTGCTGTGGTACATGTTCGACCGTTTGCGCGTATTTTCAACCACTCTCGATCTTGGCGAAGGGTGGAAGTTTATTGTTTTAGGCAATGGTCTTTTTGGGTACTTGGGAGTATGAAGGGGGAGGGTCTTTCTCATTTTATCCTCCTTCAGTTCCGGCTGAATAACTTTGCAAATATCAGGTTTACTGCTAGTTTTGCCAGGCCGCACCAGGCTCTTGGGGGTGTACTCGTCGATTTTAGGAGGCCGTCCTCTTGACACGGTTCGAACATTCCTTATCTTTGGGCCGAAAAAGTATTTTTCTCTGGACTTTGTATAACGTCTCTCAGTTTGTTTCAGCATGTCTTTAAGGACGTGTGCCCTTTCAGAAGATTCCCGTTTATTTCTCAAACTCGTGCATAAAAAGTGCTTCAATTCCTCAATACGGCATTGCTCTAATTCTTCTATTTCATAGATGGCGACGCTGCTCTCTAGATTAGCCCGAACTTTTCGTATAGAAGTTTTGTATTTATCATGATAACTCAAACGGTGATATTTCTGGTTGGGCTTCAGAACGTATGATAAGTCATTCTTGCTGTGCCTCTTCATATCGTTTACAGGTTGGCGTTTCCTGATCATTCTGCAAGATGCGCCGACGGGGAATGCCCTGCAGATATTGCCAGGGGCTAAAATAAATGCTCGTAAAGCAATGCATTAATTGTCGTCTTTGTTTTTTCAATTTTCTAATTCTTAAAATGCATTAAAAGAATGACATTCATGTTCTCGTATATGAATAATCGCTTCTGATGATCGACATCATCTTTCTGGTGTGATTTCTTTCTTCTGGTTTTCGTTCGTGTTGTTGGTTTTGATGTATAACCGATAAAAATATTTCTTTGTTTTTTTTTTGTTATTATACTAGTACTATATACTCATAACCCTATATTATATTGTACCTGTACTGTAATAGATAGGATCGTAGTATGTGATAAATTTCTTCACCACCACAACATCCGCCATCATATATCACATTATTTTCCCATTTTTTTACCATCATCATTTTCCAGGTATCCAGGTACAGGTAATACCAGGTACCAGGTACCGCCGGTATTTAGAATAAAATACACAGACGAAGGCAGTATAAATAACCAGTAGGAGAATGAGTTTTTTTTCCATTTTAGAAGGAGAAGAAGAAGAAGAAGAAAAAAGAAAGAGAAGCATGAGAAGCATGAAGCATGTGCCTCACCCGCCGCGCACATTTTAGTAGTCGTCTATTCTATTGTATTCTATTAAACACAATTTAAATTCAGCCAGTGGGGTTTACAAACGACAATGTAAACACTGATACTTTAAATATCTCTGTCAAACTTATCCATATATAGAATAGAGGGTGTTCGTCTGATAAAGGCCTGGTTCTTTAAAGAACAACTATGCCGACTTCACTTGAAATCCAAATTCAAGCAAAGTCGAACGGGAAAGGTTGCAGTTTTTGCCCAAACGTAAACCTAGACCCGGAACTCGTGCTAGCATATGGTGAAACTGTGTGCTCGCATTGCAAAAGCATCCGAAGCGATTACAACGGGATTATAAAATCTAATGCCAAGAAAGAATTTTTGCTGACTGACTCTCTTCTTGAGCAACTGGCGTTCAAAGAAAAGCCAAACCCCCGTAACGCGTTTTTTAAACCGATGAAAATCTACTTGCGGAAACATGTCAAGAATTTAGCCGAATCCCTTTACGGGAGTTTGGAAAAACTAGAAAGGGAGAAACAGAAGCGGGAAGAAAACAAAAAAAACAGGAAGCGAAAGAAAAGCAATTTTTTCCGGGGTGTTGAAGCCAGCCAGGGTGGTAAGGTGAATCGTTTCGGGGTTGTTGCCGGTCTAAAGAAGAAGAAAAAAGGGCCGTCCTCCTCCGTTGATCCAAAACTATTAGAAGTGGAAAACGACCCGTTCAAGCAGTTGAAAAAAAGGAGAACGTTCGCGTCAAAAACGGGACGATTTGGTGTAGGCGGTCTTTCTGGCTCAGCAGAGCTTAGTGGCCTTGCATCTTCTAGCAAAAGACTTGGACCATCCCAGCTGGGACTCGCGTCACGAAAGCGGGAAAAAGAAAGAAAACGGGTAAGAATAGTTGGAAAGGGGTTCATTAGTTCCCACATACATAAGTTTACCTCGGAGACAAAAAATGGGAAGACGATTGAAAGATGCGAGTGTGGATTAAAGCGAGAGTACGATGAAATGTAGCGACTTAATTATCTAATATTTCTCTTTAAAAAACAAATTATCTTAATATTTCTCTTAACTTCATTTTTAGACTTTTTGCTTTTTACCAATATTTTACCCCATCGCAGCAAACGATGCCAGGCAAATAGTACAAACTTTTTCTTTCGCACACTCATTGTGGCATGCGTGGCCACACTTATAAAACAGAATTCGATCGCCTTTCGAATATCCAGTCCCACACCGTGGGCACAGATCCCTTCCAATGTACTCGGATTCGGCGGTCCCTCCCGTGCCCCCGGCGCTTCCGTCCTTCCCGCCACCGCTTCGCCGTTGCAAACTCGTTGCAACGCCCCAGTGGCATCCCTCGTCCTCGTAAAAGCGGTGAAAATCCTTGTCAAGGTTCATCAACCCTTCCGTATCCTGCCCACCAGATTTGATAAAATTTTGTATCCCGGCTGGCAGGTGTGACAGATCTTTGTTCTTCCCGTAACGGTATTCATATTCGGCGTCCTTTATCGCCCTGATCTGGGGAGCAAGCACGGTGTCTTTCTTTTTCCACAAATAATTATCCAGCGTCGAGAGCGCACCGTCTATCGCTTTCCTTTGCTCCTCCTTGTTGCTGTGTGCTGTCATAATGATCTTGTACACCTCCGGCGGTATGTACTCTCGTTCGTCTTCCGAGAACGCTTCTATGAGGGCAAACGAAGGTTTTGCGCCGATACTTTGAACAATGCCACCAAACGCAAGTATGAACATCTCGTCCGCAACTGCCACTTCCAATTTCATGAATTTTCTCAGCATGGCATCGAGCGAGCTTGGGGAATGGGCTGAGACCATCGCAAACAACGCTTTTAGAAAAGATTTATTCTCTTCAATACATTTTATTATTATATCAATTGCAATGTTCGCTGACTTTTCTATTTCGCGAACCAGAGTCTTTCGGTTGGGGTTAGGCTTCTTTGATGAATTTTTTGTAAGCTCCGAACTCTTCAAGACACCTACCTTTTTGCTCGCGTCAGACATTAGATACATCAATGCAGGGAGATACGAACGTTTTGAACAAAATTTCCGCACCCAGTTGGAGTCGCAATCGGTGTTCATAATGATTCGTTCAACGGTGCTATCGTTCTTTGCGTCCATTTCAAGCTCGAGCCAAGATTTTAGAAGAAGGGCGTTGTCTCTGCAGTCCGTTCCGGTCGCGTCCACCGCGCCGTGTGAAAACAGCTGCTGCAACAAAGAGTTGTACCATGATTTCCATTTGCTCGTGCTTAATTTTCCACCTTCGTACGCGGTGTTGTCCCCCAAAAGCAGAAAAATCAACCAAGGCGAAAGCCATTGGAACCAAGAGAGAAGGAGAGAGATCGTCTTCTTTTCGTCGTGTTCAACCAGGCGAAGAAGAACGGTTGGTTGACACAAGCAAGACAGGGGTGGTATCGGTGATGCATCTTCCAGGGTGGAGTAGAAAGTACTTTGCCAATGAAACAGCGCCGCAAACAGCCTGTCATTATCGTCTTGGTTGAGCGCGGCCGTAAACAAGCGGTGGGAACTCCCGCCAGTGTAATCTACCAGATGAGGCTGCAACGCGTCGAACAGGCCGGAAGACTTTCTTTTCATTACAGTAATCAAAACTCGATCGAAATCTAAAAAGTTGCCGTACGTGCCAAAAAATGAAATCAGCTGTTCATCGTCCCACGGCAACAGGTACTTGCCGTCGACGGTCGTGATGCCCTGGCCTCCATTGTTGTTTTGGTTCGCACAATGTAATTCAAAGTAAATAGTCGCAAGCTCGACTGTCTTTGCACGCTCCGAGTCTGTTAGTTGTCGATCCATTGGAATCTCTTCCAGTGTACTCTCCAAATCTTGCGCACCACCTTGCTCATCGCCCTGGTCCGCACCTTCTCCTTCGGGAATAGTGTCTTTCACTACTTCGGCTCCGCTAACCGTCTTCTCTTTGGACGGGTCGAACGATTTCACAAACGATCCAAGTACGGGTTCTGCGGATACTAGCTGCCCCCGTTGCAAGTGGACCAATGTATAGTCGTATACGATACGCGTTAACATTGGATCTGGAAATGCCTTTCCCGCCGTCTTTTTGTCAGTGCTGCTTCGATTCATCATTTTTATTTTCTCAAAACCATCACCTTTTTCGTACACTACGTGGGCGGTTCGTTTCGACCGTAAATCGCTGAGTGTGTGCCCTTCCTTTGCTTTCAAAGTCACTGGGACCGTGGCCGTGGCGCTAGCAAACCAGTTGACCAAGCTGCTTGTGCCAGACTTAATTTTCGATTGGACGGAGTCATCAGCAACGGACTTTCTTACATTCTGCACGTATTGATCAAGCTTGTCGACTTCGGACACGTCGAACTCTTCTCGTTTTTTTTGGCGAATTTGCTGCCAAGGTTTCGATGCCGGTCTCCGCTGGAGAGCCAAGTCTTCCGCAGCAGTATCTGCAGTTCTAGAGTTATCACCCCCTTGCCCAGCCGCCTTATCGTTTGCATCCAGTATTTGTGAGGATGATTGTGCTTCTGGAAACAGCAAGTCCGCCTTGAAGCTCTCCACCGCCTTTGATGCCCCGGACACCGTTCTGCTCAGAGCCCCCTGGGCCGAGTCAATAACATCTTCTATTTTTGCCGACTTTTTTTTCTGCTTCTTCTTCTTGACAGCAGATACCCTGCGCGGCGCCGGTAGCCCTCCGTCTTCTAAGTCGCCGATGGAGACCAGACGCTCCCTTCCCCCTTTCTTCTTCTTCGCCTTTGCGGTCCCACCTTCCGTGCTCCCACCTTTCTTCTTTTTCTTCTTTGACTTTTTGCTGCCAGTACTGGCAGGCGTGGACGCGGCCGTTTCTATCCTGGACGCCGCGACCCTTGAGGCGACTTTGGCGTCTTCAAACGTGTCTTCTCCAATTTTTGAGTGGCTCTGCTGAATGAATTTTACAATTTCCTCACCCCATTTAACAAGATCATCCTGGTTCTCTACTTTTACAGGTATTTCGCTAGGCAATTCCACGGGCATATCTGCTTTGTGGGCCATATATTTAATTCGGTAATACCTACGGGCGTTCGCGTTGTCGGTGCTTGTGCCGTCCTCCCCATTGCTGTCCTTCCACCGCGCCACGACGTCTTCGAGGATTTTCTTGAAAAGTGCGATCGATTCTTTCTGGCTTTCTTCCGACGTTTTGGTGGGATCGGCGTCTTCTGCGAAACTTGACAAATCCTGAATGCCATCAGAGACGCGCTTCAAAATCTCGACTGACGACTGGGGACTTCGGAACGGCAACGAATTCTGAATTTCGTACGGAGCAACTACTTTCTCGGTATCTTTTGCTCTCCTCATCAAATCGAGGAAGTTTTGGACAATAGCGCTGTCTTCTGCACTGTTTTCTTCTCCCCCCTCATCCTCTTCGGCCCTGTCTTCAGGCAGCTCGGATTGCAAGCGTCTATGAATCTTTTGCAATACCACCCGATTATTGATTTCGTGCTCCACGCACGACTTCAGGCACCAGTCGAGCGGCATCCGAGAAAGGTACTGGCTGTGGAGAAACGGGACAGTCTCTAGTGCAATGACTCGGGACAAAGCGCGCTGCTTACCGTGAAGTACGTAGAATGCCGCGTTGTTTTCGCTGCACGAGCTTCCGCTTAGTGCTAAATCATGAATTTCCCCCAAGTCAATGTGCCATTGCAAAACCCGGGCGCCGGTAAACACGGGCATGTCAGTATTGATCAAGAAGATCGTGGAGGAGTTCCAACTCAACAACAGTGCTTTGGCTTCTTTGCTGAAGTCTCCCCCAAGCGACGATCGGAAACGCATTACACGCCCAAAATCTAGAGACGGCTTTTCGGTGGGGTCGGATTCCGTCTCCAATAAAAAGCAGGTTTGCTTCATTTCCAAGGTGGGTTTCAATGTGCAGAGGACGGTTTGAGACAGCCCATTTGCTAGCCACACCCGACGCCCAGGGCGCGCCGCGTAGATGAAAAATGGGGATTTGCTCGCCTGGGGTCCGACGGCATCTCCTTGCCCGGCCGCCGCGGCCTTTTTGTCTTGCTCTGCGGTCAATGATTTCATCAAGGTGGAGACCTTTTGGTCCTCTGGTTCGCAGAAGCAAGCTCCGAACGGGCCATCCCGCAGCTTCCGTCCTACCTGCTTCGGCTTTACTATGCTTGTCTTGTCGCCGCCAGAGCTGCCTACGCTATCGGCCTCTAATTCAAAAACAATACAACGCTTTCTTGTGGAAATTAAAACCCACTGGACGGCATCGAACACTTGAAAGTCCAGCTGGACGATCGGACTCTCGCCACGATAGTAAATCTCCGGCTTAGAAAACAGGGAGGTCACCTTGTTATCGCTGAGAATTATGCTCGAGACCACCCCCTTGGTGTCCCCAGAGAACAGGCGCTTTCCACCGTAGTCCCACTTTAAAGAAGTCACGGTGGAGCCTTTGTGCACTGTGTTCGTTTGCGTAACCTCCTGCTTCTGGCGCAGGGACCCCAAGTTGAGCTTCACTATTCGTATTGTCCCGGACGACGAACTCAGCGCTAACTTCTTCCCGTCCCTGCTAAAGGAAACGCGAGTCACAGGCTCCCCTACCGACGCAGTTGTCTCCACCAAATTCAACTTGTGGGTTGCGTTGCTGCTGTAGGATTCTCGCCTTTCAAACAAGTAGACGCTTCCAGTGTTAGCACCGCAAGCCAACAGGTGCCGAGACACGTCTATGCAGGTGTAATAAATACGCTGCCCCAGGTTGGGAAGTTCCAGCCTGTCCAAGAGTAAGTGCACTTCCGAATTTGAAATTGAAGCGGTTGGGACACCTGCACCCGTTCCTGCAGAACTACTTTCCTCCCCTCCGGCGGTGGCCATCGTTCTCCTGTTCACTGAGCTGCTGAGGGAGGAGGGTCGAGAACAGCGACGATCTACTGCCGTTTAAAAACTATTCAACCACGGAAGCCAA
>JACKZZ010005792.1_pt1 | contig 23548 bp, 25 predicted proteins | sample 8027871 | NCBI WGS metagenome assembly JACKZZ01 (sample SAMN15724774, study PRJNA655200) | protist metagenome | isolation source: fluorescence activated cell sorting (FACS) single amplified genomes of... | place: USA: West Boothbay Harbor, Gulf of Maine | collected 2000-07-19 | reverse complement strand
AACTGTGGAGCTTGTCGGGCTGAATCACTTGAAAAACGTAATCGATTTGAAAACCTTCGAGTTACCCGGGGAGGTGGAGATCGATGTTGATGACCACGGGGAAGATGATACAAGTGCAACAGGTTCTAGCTCTTCAACATCAACAAGTTCAAGTCCTCGCAGGAAGAACAAGAAAAAGAAAAAAAAGGTGCTCTCCGTTATGACCTGCTCAAACGTTACAATCTCAAACGTTACAATAGAGTTTGGAATTCTGTGATGCAAGAAGTGCATGATCTAGCCTACTCTCGTAGGATTGCGCATGACAATTTCCGGAGTCCCAATCCCCACTACAATCAGGCGAAATTTGTATTGCAGAAAGTGGAATGGTCTGCGAGTCTGTCATGCTCATTATGCAAGACAAATTCCAGATTCCAGTCTTGTAACGTTTGAGAAGATTGTAACGCTTGAGCAGGTCATATCCGTGAAGGCCTCAGCGGACATCAACAACCCAACGAATTTACGCATTGCAAAAGTATCGTACTAGTATAAAACGCATGACAAATTTGATCAAGAAGAAAATTGGAATTTGTAGTGCGGATTTAGGTATGAAACCAGATTTGTCATGCATAACTGTAGTTACAACGAGTACGATGCTTTTGCACAGGATAGAGCTACACCTTGGCGCTCGGTTACAAGCTGAAGCTGCAGTGCTTGTACAAGAATACGTCCATGTCTTATGTGGAATTGGAGAACTTCACACTGACCCCCGGTATCACCAAGAACGTCACTGTGACCGGAATCTTCTATGACCTGCTCAAACGTTACGATCTCAAACGTTGCAATAGAGTCTGGGTTTTGAGTTGCATGATGAGCATGACAGACTCGCACAGCGTTCCACTTTCTGCAATACAAAGCTCGCCAGAAGATTCTAGTGCGGATTGGGACGCCAGAACTTGCCATGCTCAATCCTGTGGGAGTAGGGCACATCATGCACCTCTTGCATCAACACAGATTTCCATATTCTATTGTAATGCTTGAGATTGTAACAGCTGAGCAGGTTATATCTTCAACCCGGAAAATCTAGACGTCGCGGCGGATTTTCTGGCCGAGTTTGTGAACGGGACTGGTGAAGACACTACTAGTAGCACTCCTGGGGGTATAATTGCTTCGAGTGATGATCTTCATCACGAGAGGACAGACCTTAATCTTGTGACCGACCCCGACGCAGAGAAGATGCATAGCCAAGCCCGTGTGTTGCCCCCGCGAAGAAGTGTTGTAGCAGCTGCAGTTACTCCCAGCACATCAGGTGCAGGACAACAACTTCAAGGACGACCAGGCCACCAGCTAGACGCTGTTGATCCAAGCGAAAACAAGGTCTTCCTCGATGCGAAGGGCGTTTCGATCACCTTTTACAACGAAACTGCGGCGAAAATAGGAAAAGACCCACAGTATAAAATTCCCTGGTTTTCGAAACTCGTAGAATCCATGACGAGCTCCACGGGCTTAACCAAGGTGAACGGGCGCGAGTTTGTGCAGGGCGTGAACATAACCGAAATCGGGTTCAACGTGCCGGGTGGGGTGGATAATTTGTCCGCTTTTGGAGAGTTGCAAATCAACTTCAAAATTCCCTTCGCCAAGTTCGACTACGCCATCACCCGCCTCGGCGCGAACATGACGGTGCGGCTGAAGTCGGACGCGGTTAACGCGGTCGCGGAATATCCTGTGCAAAAGTATCGTACTCGTAGTAAAAGTAATCGCAATCATGCATTACAAATCTTCATCCCAAGGGCAAGGTAAAACTGCATGACAAATTCCATTTGTCATGCTGAGCTAATTTGTATTGCAATATACTACTAGCACGATACTTTTGCAGTTCATACGGAAATGCCCCTGACGAAAATCGAGTACCTTCCGAACAAAACCGATCACAGCGGGGTCCTGAAGATCAAAATGCCGACCTCGAATGTGCATTGCAAAAGCATCGCACTAGTATAAAGTGCATTACAAATTGACTTAGCATTACAAACTAAATTTGTAATGCGGATTTGCCTAAAGAAGAAAATTTGTGATGCATAAGCGCGATTAGTACGAGTGCGATTCTATTGCGCTGCATATCGAAGGTGCAACTGCAGAACGTTACGGCGTTCAACAATCTCATTTTATCCTGTGCAAAAGTATCGTACTTGTACGTACCTACTAATCGCAAATATGCATGACAAATGTTTTTCCTATAGGAAAAGCAGCATTACAAATTCCACTTTCCTTCTTGCCAAAATGTGTAATGCATTTTATACTAGTAAGATACTTTTGCGATGCATACATCTACAGCATCTACAACGAGAAATCTGTCGAGTTGGAGTTGGGCGGCGTCTATGCAGTGCAAAAGTATCGCACTCGTATAAATGCATTACAAATTTCCTCAGCATGAGAAATTTGCAATGCAAGCTGATCTACCTCAAGAAAAAGATTTGTAATGCAAGACTGCAATACGAGTGCGATACTTTTGCACAGGATAGCGTCGGGTCCGCCACCATGAGCTCCTGCTTGAGCAGCAAGTGGCAGTTGCACAGCATTCCGCTTCTCGTGCAAACGAAGATTCAGGGTTGGAACCGGTTCGCGGGGAATGGGGGGATCAAAGTGAAAGACATCGACATCCTGCCCGAGTTCACTGATGAGCACAACGTGAACGTCGCGGCGACCATCGAACTGGAGAACCAAACGCCGCTGTCTGCGAAGCTCGGGTTTCTCCCTGCACATTATCCTGTGTAAAAGTATCGTACTCGTAGTAATTGCAGCCATGCATTACAAATTTTGTCCCCAAGGCAAATAAGCATGACAAATTGCATTTGTCATACTGAGGAAATTTGTAATGCAATTCATACTAGTACGATACTTTTGCAATTCATACACATTTGATCGTGACGAACGAGGACTATCCGTTGAAAGACGGAAGTGTTTCGCTGGGCACCGTGCAGGCGTACGGGGTCGGCTTGAAGAGTTGGTCGCTGAACAGGATCCGGGGCAATATTGTCGTGGACAAAAAATCGAATGGAACGTGGCCACACGGCGTCGACGAGAGGACACGACCTAGCGCTAGCACAAGGAGCATCACAGCTCCACGACCCGGCTTCGACGTTATTTATCAACAGGGTCATGAAAATCGCAACCTCATGCTGCGTGACCACGTGCAGAACCTGGTTCAAACAGCACTGCAGAACACAGGAGTACTAGAAACGGGAGGACGACAAGTTTTGCAGCTACCGTCTATTTTTCCGAGGATGTTCCTGCCTCCGACACCCACGACCTTACGTGGGCCCGTTTCTGCTGACCACACAGGAGCTGAGGGCGGTCAACTTCTTCCCTCGTCCACGTCGGCTTTTGCAGAAGCTCCGACCGCTGCGGCGCTGAGCAGATTTCCTCCACCTTCAGCGACAGCGCTTCCGGCGGCCTCCATCAGAGGTATTTCTAGTGAAAGTGGCAAACCGAAGCCACTATCAACAAGATCGTCCAAAGACGTGATTACCCCGGTCCTCGAAAAGATGCTTGGCATGCACCTGAGCAACAGAACCGTGACCAACGCCTTCGCCTGCGGTGCCTACGAGAAGTTGTGGCAAAATCTCACCTTCCTGCAACCGGTCACGAAAAAACTCACCGATATCTCGGTTTCCGTTCCCGGGCATGAGAAAAATTTGCTCTCCTGGATTCAAGTCCTCTTAGGTCCGCAGGTCATTTTCCTGAAGTTGCAGGCGTTACTGACGATAGAAAACACGTTCTCCTCGGCGCTGGTAGTGAAGAACGCGTACGGGTTGGTGTATGTGGGGGACAGCCAGGACCTACTGTTCGGCAGCGTCAACGTGTCCTTCGTGAACGCGACCTCTGCCGGTTGGTACATCCCCGCGAAGAAAAACGCGACGTCAGATCCGATTTGGGGCCAAATTTTGCTGCAAGAGTGCGTGACGCACCCGATCACCTGCGGGAAAGTGTTGCAGCAGCTGATCGGCAACACCTTAGCGACGTTGTCCGTCGAGTTGACTGCCGCCGTGGAGGGGAAGTTTGAATTGACGGTGAACGCCACGGAGAAAAATGTGCCGATGAGCCTGCATCAGAAGGCGAGAATGGTGATAGGCGGATGAGGGGAAAAAGTTGAAAAAATGTTGAAGGAGGTGTAGTTTTTGATATAGAATTTCAATTGTTCCATATTCGAAGATAGATAGAATCAAGGCCATAGTGATGAAATGTTGTTCGCTACAAATTTTGTAAGTAGCGCTTGAAGTTTTGATGACCATTATTATCTTTTGCTAAGTATTGAACGGAACGCTGCAAGGTCGTTCCCTGTGATCATGCGGTGCCGAAAGAATCGCAGAAAAGCCATTTTTTGTCGTGGTGACTAGTGTAAACTATCGTCTGATGAAAAAGAAACTTTGAGCACGCAGTGCTCGCAGTGTACTAAACGTCTTTGACCCGCAAGCGTAGATGTACCTACCAGAAAAAAAAAACCAACAAAAAAGAATGCAGCCACGTCGGCGCTTTATCCCAGCGTGATTCTGATTTATGTATGAATCTATTAGCCCCTGGATATTTGTTTCCACCCATTTATGACAGTGGTCCTTACGTGGCAGTGGTCGAGAGCAGCGTCCGCCAAGCTGGAAACTCATCGCATTTTTTTGCTACAGTGGACGAAGGTAGAGTACTCAAATACAACGGAGTGCTAGGCTTCAGAAAAGCAAATAAGTGGATCTTGGATCTCGACAAGGAGATGAAGCGCAAGTTCTTGTGATCCTACATGGAGATCTGAGGTCTGAACCCTCCTGTGGTCGCGCAACAAAAGATCTATATCTAGCGCATTAGCCGAGGTTCAGCAGATCCCCATCGCTGATGATATTTACTTTGTAGACACAGAAGATGCAGCATCATGTCGATGAGATTCAAGCTCTAGCTTTTGCCAGATCACAATAATTCAACCTGATGTATGAGCATGACAGATGATTCAAACGTCTTGAATGTTGTTGCTCCAGCCTCAAGCTAGCTTTTATTTTTGTTCCTCACAGGTCGGCGACATTCCCAGTGTTTTTTGGCTTCTGTTTCATCAACTACGTATTTTTTCTCGAGGTATAATTTCTGTCCTCGTCTAGTACAACAGACTTCATCCCGCTGCTCGCTGCAGCTGCGACTAGGACTACATTCAGTCTCTATATCCAGTGCAAAAGTATCGTACTAGTATAAATCGCAATACAAATTTTTTCAGAAGGAAAAATTGAATTTGTAATGCTGATTTGGCTAAGAAACAAGATTTGTCATGCATGAAAGCAATTAGTACGAGTGCGATACTTTTGCAGAGCATACTCTACAGAAAAAAACCATGCCCCCTCCGCAGCCAGCCGAGAAGATGACGACGCCAATTGCACCAGCAGTAGTGCCTGTACTTCCGGCAGCTGCCACGAATGCCGTCGGAGAGGAACCGGACCACAAGGTCGCGCAAGGGTCGAATTTTTCCAATTCAAATTTGAATCCCACAAACGCCACCAACTGCGTTGTGGTCACCGTCGAAGGCATTCTGAACGACACGACTACCCGTGACTTCCTGCAGCCCTTGACCACCCGCCTCAACGAAGACGAAGGGTTCACCTCGACGACTTCGGTCACAATTAAAAATCCAGTCACGGCGACGTTGTTCCCAGTCGCTACTAGTACAACCGGAACAACAAGCAGTGCCTCTTCGAGCTCTGCGGTGGCGCCACCTCGCGCCCCTGGTCTTACTTCATCCGAAGCACAAGATACTCACCTCGTCCAGTACGAACCGCTAGTCCTGTTGACAACGCCGGAACCCCACCCGCTGTTGCTGTGGCAGGAACTCGTGTTGAGCGAACCTGTCCTACTGGACGACAAGGATGTTTCCAAGGCTGGAACAAATCACACGACAGCCATGACGACGCGGAACCTGATGGACAACTTGACCGACGCAACGAAGTCTTGCATAGAGGGAGCGCTTTCTCTTGCGACAGCTGCTAACCAAGAGGTTGATGCCCCGACGACCTCTAGTACCTCTTCCGGCGCATCTAGTACAATTATTGCCGGCGGGGCAGGGGCTGGGGCTGCAAAGAATCAAAAGAGCCACGGATTATACGGAACATCAAGCAGCACGCATTTTTCTCAGGTCAGAGTTGAAACCGTCGTGATCCAAGCAACGGACCACCAGCGGCAACAAGTGGTTTTCAATAGCTACAACAACGCTGTCAAACCCCCAGCGCCAGCAGCAGGAGCCGCAGCCGACAAAGATGGTGCTGATGACAAACGTTCTTCACTCGCACAGCAATTACAATTGCAAGCCGAGCTAGAGCAACGACAAGGGAAACTGGAAGTCAAGTTAGGCTTCGAGATGTCAGAGCACGCACTCCTAGCGCTGAGCAAAATCGAGACGATTTTGAACTCGACAAAGTCCGGCGCTCGGGCGGCGAAGCGAAGGAGGAAAGGGAAGGGGAAAGGAATGAGTAAGAACCAGGACCAAGTGCGCAAAGGAGGGAGGACAAGCGACTCGATGAACCAGGAGAGCGGCAAAATAAACAACGCGAAAACTTTGATCTCCGAAGGAGCTGATGGACCAGAAGCAGAACACCTACAGCAGCTGCACCAGGCTGCTACCACAACTGCTGGGGAAACTACGAGAATCGCGAAGCTGCGTTTGAAGTATGAGAATTTTGACACCCAAGAAGTCCTGTTCCGGGACTTGTGTCAAGAAATCTACCGGTACGTCAAGGACCCGGCGAACAGAACAAATCAAGACATCAACCTATTGGAGGAAGAAGAAGAAGTAGATGCTCAAGTTGCACCAAAAACCGCACCAGGTAAAAATGCTAAAATGAATGCCTCTATCGTCTTGAAGCCCAAGATCATGTCCGTCAAGCGATCCTCGCTCTTCTACCAGGGACGGTATAACAAGTACAGTCGAGAATTGAGTCAAACGCCCTGGCATCTCTCAGGCGGGGGCGGCGCGCCGAATGAAGAAGAGAAAGACCAGCAGATGAAAGCCAAGTACTCGGTCGAAGACTTGATCATTGCGCCTGTCGCGGAAAGGTTCGGAATTGCCGGAGAAAAAGGAAAACAAGCAGCCAATTCTCAGATGAAATTCCACGCCGCGGGCCGCGAGGACGTGGACGTGCGCATGTTGGGGAAAAATGGCCGGCCCTTTGTGTTGGAAATCTTTGACGCGCGGAAAAGACCGCTGCAAATGTTGACCTCGGAGCAGCCTTCTTCAACTACAGGCCTTGTTGAACAAGATTCCGTATTACCATCAAGGACAACAACGCACTTCACGGTGCAAGCGGTGGAGCTTGCGAAGAACAAGAAAACCGAGAAGGATGACTACAACCTGTACCATTGGCACTGGTATGCGAACCTACCGGCAGCTCACAAAACCTTGTTCCACAAACTGAAAACTGAGGAGGAATTGGTAAGAGAAGAGCAACACATTGCGGTGCACGATTTCAAACCGACGACCAATATGAATTGCAAAAATTATGTCTGGGTCTGGAATTCTTGTCATGCAACGCCAAAATGTGTTCAGACACGATTGGTTCATTTTTTGTCGTGCTCGAAGCTCCTCGTTAGTGATCAACATATGTGATGCGCAATACAGTGGAATTCGCATCGAGGCCTACAAATAAACTTGTGATACCTTCGTGTAGTCCTAAGTACGTCCAAAAGACCGCCCCGTAGTCATGCACGACTTAGCATGGCAAAAAAACGAGTGCCTTGAACATCCCGGCCCAGGCACACTCGCGATGCATAATCAAGCAGTTTGTCCAACTTTTGCAGCAAAACGCGGAGAAGCACACGAAAATCTACGGCTGTCTGGTCAGAAGCAGTCGGAAGCTGGACAAGCATCTCTTGGAGGAAGAGTTCGGGAAGAATTTTTTACAACAGAATGACCAGAATCTTCATATTGAAGAAGGTCACAGGAATTATGACAGCCAAAACGTTCCTTCCCTGTTTCCGATCGCTCTGAAGCAGCAAACCCCGTTCCGGGTCGTGCACAGACGGTCGAACATTGTCCGGGAGAAGAAGATATGGATTGCAAAAATGTCTGGGTCTGGAACATAGCAACTTGCCATGCTACATCTGAATCATACAAGAATCTGTGTTGCATGACTACCAAAAGCCGTCCATTTTTGATCCGGTTGAGAGGGAATTTCTCATGCAGAACAAGCATGGTACAGATCTCACAGAATCTGTCATGCTAGGTCCTGCATTCCAGATCTCATGAGTCATTTGGAAAACCTGCATTACAAGTTGCGTACTCTTCCAGACCCAGACATATTTGCAGTTGATAGAAGATTTTGAACATTTCCCACGTGAAATTTGTGAACGACACAACCTTCTGGCTGATGGTACACGCGGACGCCGGGTGCTACATCAAGGAGCTGGTGAATGGCGACTACGGGCGGACGAGTCCAAGTTTGAAAGATTTGATGAACCAAAGCGGGCTGTTTCACGCTGTTGTAAATCATGTAACGGACGAGACGGGCGGCCGCGGCACGACCAGTGGCGCCGGTAGCCTGGATGAGGACCAACAGCGCAAGAACGATGGATCTTTTCAGGCCCGCCCGGGGCACCAGGTGGAAGTTGTAGAAAGTCTAGCAGGCGCGGGTCCACCGCGTAGTACCACGATCGACCACCTGCCCATCGAAGAGCAGGAGATGGAGGTTGAAAAGCTTGAGCAGGAACTAAAGTTGAGACGGTTTTTGCAAGAAGTGCAAAATGGGCCGTTGGAGTTGGAAATGCTCGAGTTGGATGTGATGGATGTTTTGGACTGACCACAACTTCATCAACGAATAGAGGCGAAGTCAATTGCTTTTCATCTGCCATTTGACTTTGAGGTGCGACAAGAATAACTCTGCCGTCTTGGTGGACACTGACAATAAAACAACACGACTCAATACAGTCTTGTGTTGTACTTGATGATGACGATAAGCCATGTTCTTGCTCCTCGAGGAAGTCGCCGTCTATCTTGGCCTGAGTGTTCAACATACTAACGTAAGGATGAAACTGAAACTGGAGATCTACTCCAGGACGTTGATCATGTTGAAAAATATTCATAATAGCCCCGATATCTTTATTCCAAATGCCGTCAAGATCCAAACAAATTACTTTCTCGAAGATCCTCTTAGAGTCGGTCTTTTGTTGTATTGGTACTTGTTGTGGAATTATCGGTCATTAAGTCTTTTATTGTACTGGCGCTTATTGTGGACCTATCGGTCAAGCCAGCACGCTACTCGGTAGAAAAGCTAGCAACTCATGAGATGAAGACAATGAGCGAGCAAGAAGGACCTAATAAAGTGATACCGTTCTACACCAAGAATGACAACACTAAAACACGAACCACGAACAACAGGTCCCTGATTATCCTAGTGATTCCCCTCGCAATAGTCAAGTCTTGAGCTATCCTAGTAGAGTGAGTCTATACATATACACAACAGCGCCGGCGTTCAGAGCAACCACGCTGGTACTGCGAGACGAGCTACCCTGCAACTTTCGCTTTTCCACATTCTTTTTTTTTTACTGAGGTATAGTGCATACAACTCGCAAGAAAAAGAATTATTTTGTCCGGCAAAGGTAAACCACTTTGTACCTCTTTGTCTCAGGGGGGCGCGACACACTCTATAGAATAAACCCTAAACTTCTAACTTTGATCTACCTAAGGCTACCGTGATCTTGATCTACCTAAGCTTCTATTTTGATTTTGCATTGCAATATAATACAATGAAGATGCGCTATTCATCGAGAAGGTCCTCGCCGTTGGTTTGTCTCGCCGTGGTGCTAGTAGGTACTAGCTGCCTCGCGTTCTTGACAGCAGAGGGACGAACAGCAGCTCCATCTCCAAAAGTTGTCGTTACTACTGCTGCTGCCCGGGGAACAGTGAGTGGCTCTCTCGGTTGGTCGCCCGAACAGATGACTGCCATCGCAAAGCAAGCACGACTCGTGAAGGAGTGGCATCGGCAGAATGTCGTCGAGCCAGGACATCAACGTGTCCGCGTCGGTGGCGGTGGCTTCGATGATCTCAAAAAACTGGAGGCTGACCACCCTTTGTGTGGTGCGTACATCTTCGACGCCCACGGCAGGTACGATCTCAACAGCTTCAACGGGGCCGCTGGTGGTCCCGACCTCCCCTATAACCAGTCGAGCTCGGGCCCAACACCTTCGGCAGAAGGAGCTGAAGCTCGTTTATCTTCAGCCCTACCCAAAAAGACCTCCCGTGGAGGTGGTCAATCGCTTTCACATTCTCCCCGGCGACGCGCACGTCGAGGTGGACGCCGTCTTCGCAGCAAGAGTTGTCCTGTCCAACGTCAAGATCGCTTGTTGCCACCGCGGCCTGCCGATGTTGGTCACCAACCCCGTCACGCCTACTCGACGAGGAGGGAAGCATTCGAGTTCGATGTGCCAGAGAATACGGATCTCATTTTCGCCACTTTTCCTGGGCATGACGTCCATGTCGATTATCAACTTCCCGGCATTCCGAGGATGAAAGAGGTGTACGACCTGACTGGTAGCATGGTTACTCTCGGAAGCTTGCAAGATTTTCTCGAGTTTGAGGAAGAGGCGCCCACTGGTTCTGCTGCTCGAACGAGAACTACCAGCAGAGCTAATATGTCCTCGGCCGACACTATTACCAAGGCACTCAATAAGGGTTACAGTTTGGCAGGCCGGCGCGGGGTGCCCGGGCGCGACTACCTTTTCCGTAATGGACTGGTTTCTGACTATGAAAAATTTCTGCGGCTGAACGACTTTCCCAATCTGAAGACGTATCTGCAAGAGAGCATGGAGCTGTCTGGGGATGGAGATGAGAACTCACCCTCCTGGTCTTGGCATGCAGCCTCCAGAAGGCAAGGCAATCAGCTGATGCAGATCCGAGCAGACGAAGTAAACCGCTGCGTTTACACATGGAAACGGCTGCAAGCGTCGGGGGAAATCGTTCCTGTCGAGTTGGCGTGTGGCGGACAAGGTGCTGCTCTTCCGAGAATAAATGGCACTTCGGTCACGAACATGAAGGATGTCGCGTTACAGCGTTTCACCCTTTCCGATGCGCTGCAATGGGTAGCCAACGCACCTGATTCCAGTCACTGCAACAGACGAACGCTCATAACTACACAGTGTCGCAGCTGCAATCCAACCGAAGTTTCCGAAGACGTTGCCCGCGTACACCGCCAGCAGCACAACCAGAATGAAGTGAGGGCGACGACCTTACTTCGGCAGAGGTCATTCGACAACTTGGAGGCCGACCACAGCAATAGGGCGACACGCGCAGCGAACAAGCAATTAGCAACCGGGCTGGCAGAGCTGTTCGCGAATGTGGCTCGGCATAATGATTTCCTTGCGTTTGAGTTGCCGGCTTTTCAGCAGACTAGATCGTGCTTGGAAGCGTCCAAAGCCTTCCAGGTTTTCCGTGCGGATTTAAGAAGCGATGAACAAATTCGGCGATACATGACTTTTGGAACGCTGGAAGTAAAGCGCGAGGCAATTGAGGCGATCCAGAAGGCGGCTCATACCGTTTCTGATTTTTGCCTGATAGAAGAAATAGTAGAAGAACGTCAAAAAGTCGAGCAGGAACTTCAGAAGTTGGAAAATATTAGGGTCCGGAACGAGCCACCAGGGGTCGCAATAAATCAGGAAGACGAAGACCGGATTAGAGCTGAGTATGTGCTATCGCGAGAAAAAACTGCTTCACTGTAAAGCTGACACGCAGGGGGCGCAACACACAACCACAAGCGTTTGTCTTGTTACACATGCCAGACGCTGGCTTTATAATTAGGCACGTTCTCCCTTAGACAGAGAGCGAGATCGCGTGACTGACGTAGAGCAAACTTGTGATGCAAAACTTGCGAAATCCAAAGAAATCCTTACAGAAGAGCAGTTTTTTTGATTGGATATTTGCGGAGGAGGATTGAGTTAAATGCGCTTCTTATGGGGGAATGGACGACAAGGCTTAACTGGAAGGGAAAATCGGACAAACTGGTGAAAGCCCTGGCCGCCTCGCAAGAGAGTTTGAAAGAGGACACGGAGCTGTTGCAAACAATTCGAATTCCACCCTATGAAGAACGTGATGAAGATAGTCCCGATTCTAACGGTTTCGAAACCTGTGATTCTGCTGCCTCATAGTTGTGCTCCAGAAAGAACCACGGCGGAACACCAGGAGAACCATCGATAATGCCTTCACCTGGGCTGCATCTGCAACCTACTTACAACGAACCTCTGGAACAATGAATGTCTTCAGCTCGACTTTTCACATCGGACGAATGTCAGCTCGACTTTTTTACATCGAAAAATGAATGTCGGCCTACTTACAGCGAACGCATGTCAGCTCGACTTTTCACATCACCAGGCTACGGCGGAGCTAACTGCCGACGAGGAATTCTGCAGACCGTCGACGGCTGGGGCACCAGTCTGTGAGTTAAAAAAAACGGCTTGTGGTGTTCGGACATTTCTTGCTCCGATACTACACTTCTTACACACACACGCTTTACGTTTACTTTTCAGATTGAGAAATTTCACGTGATTACTCCAGGTGCAGGTCCAGCCATTCCCTTTTCCACCAATAGCTCCTTTTTCGAGGCGTAGCAGGAACGAGAAGATCACCAGGCTCGCGCTGCCGCTTCGAAGCGCACAGCCCTGGTCCCCTTAAGCGCGGTGGTTCTCTAGTTATGTGGAATATTCCGCACCGTTGTGCCCCCTCCACGGCGGCGCGAGATCCCGATACGTTTACTCTTTTGGATTTTATTGCGTTGCGTTTTGTATACAGTATACAGACAACACCAACACGCCCTACATTTATTCTGGAGAGCATTTTGATTGCTAGGCGGAAAATTTTAAAGAACATTTTAACGAACATTTTCAATGGATTTTATTGCGTTGCGTTTTGTATACAGTATACAGACAACACCAACACACCCTACAGTTATTCTGGAGAGCATTTTAATTGCTAGGCGGAAAATTTTGAAGAACATTTTAAAGAACGTTTTTAATGGATTTTATTGCGTCGCGTTTTGTATACAGTATACAGACAACACCAACACACCCCACATTTATTCTGAAGAGCATTTTAATTGCTAGGCGGAAAATTTTAAAGAACATTTTTGAAGAAGATTTTTGCCGAACATTTTTGCCGAACATTTTTGGAGAACATTTTTGAAGAACATTTTTGAAGAACATTTTTGAAGAACATTTTTGGCAAACACAGAAAGGGCGTCCTTTTGTTGTAAAAGTCTAATTATATAAATGATGTGTCGTGTTGTCGAGGTCGATGTCTCCCTGACCTGTGTGTTCATAATCTATGGCAAGCAAGTCTTGCGATGGCCACGAGACTACAGCGAGTGTCAGCTGCTCGCGATCGGTAGCGGACGACTTTGCAGTTTTTCTGAGCGACCTGAGCAAATTCCTTGTTGTGGTTGAACTTGCCGGGTAAACAGAGCAAATTCAGAATCAGAATCGATGGCGTAGCTATTTTGATTTTCCTACTCGCAGGCTGAGGCTTGGCAGCATCCAAAAAAAAAAAAAGGCGAGCTGGTGCAAGAAGTTTATTTATTTTTTGCTCCATCGTCATAGGTTTAGGTATTGCGTTCGCTTTACCGTCCGTGCGTAGCAGCCGCGGAACAAAATGGACTCCGCGGCGTTGAGCGCACCAGCCGTGCAGCCCGTGAACGGCGCCACGGCAGATGTCGATGTCCGTCTCGACCTCCAAGCTTCGGGCCAACCCACCGACCGCGACTTTTTCTTCGCATTTCAGCGAAGATTGCAAGAAACGCCCTTGAACTTCCACCAGTTGACACTCCACTTGTGGTTATGTAGGGCATCTGCGTTTCCCGAGGAAGATGCACCAGACGAGCAAGAGCTCCTCGCGACACCCGGAGTTGACCACGACGAGACAGACCCTAAAGCACAAGACGCCAGCCCGCCAACTAACCCTGGTCCGAGAAATAATTCCCAAAGTGCTGCAACAAGCCCCGACGACGAGATCAATGCCCTCGCTGCTTACAAAAACGCCCACACTATGCATTTTGTAAATAAAGTAGTATCGTATTACTAGTATGAATTGCATCACAAATTTTTTGCAAGTACAGAAGTGGACTATGTCTATGCGGGTCGTTTGGAACACGAGCAATGACATTTGTCTTCATGCATCATGCTTACGATTCCTACGAATGCGATACTTTTTCAATGCATACGCACCGTCCTGCTCCAAGAGTCCTTCGCCCGCGGTAACTATTGGATCGCCGCCTCGTGTCTCATGATCTTCACTCAACTGATCCTCTCCGCCATGATCGCCGGCGCGTGCCCCCGGCCGACGTGCGGGCTTTTTTCCGAAACGATCTGCGCCGCGGGGCACTGGTGCTACCCAGAAGCGGGGTTTTGCGTGGACTGTAATCTGTGGTACCGGGACCTGTATCGCGAGGAAAAATGCCCCCACCCCCAAAGTTGCAAAAGTTTGTGGTGCAAAGTTTCCAAATGAAAACTTTTTGTCATGCATGAAAGGAGTATGAACCTTTCTGATCCAGAGTCTAGGCGTGTGTCGCATCGCTTGCATGACAAGCGCCGCTCTTGCTGGGATCTTTTGCAATACAGATTTTTGCTATTCACGATCGGAAAGCTGTGATGCTGATAGATGCAAGAGGGCGCGCGTTTCATTTGGAAAGGTTTGCAATACAAATGCGCCCAAGGTCGGGGGTGGGGGCATTTTTCATTGTAATAACCTCTGCGAGGAATTTTTGAACACCGATCACTGGACGAATCACGTCGCTATCAAATGCAAAAATGTCTGGGTCTGGAAGGTTGCAACTCGTCATGCTGTCTCTGCATTCTAAAAAAATTTGTATTGCATGACCGGCAAAAGGGTTCCAGTTTGTGCTACATGAGGAGGGAATTTCTCGTGCGGAATAAGCATCAGGAAGCCCTCTAAAAATCTGCGATGCTAGGTCATGCATTATAGGCGTCATGGGACATGTAAGATTAGCATGACAAATCTTGCATTCTTCCAGACCCAGACATTTTTGCATTTGATAGTCGCGTCCGCAGCTAACACCACTTCCACGGAGGAGGTGCTTCGGCAGTACTGGCAACCCAGGGTGAAGGTCGCGAACGCAGAATTCAATCAAGAGAGCAACCCCTTGATATCCCGGTATGAGTTGAAAATCTACCCGGTATTGTGCGAGAGATGCTCGATAAAAGGCGACTTTCAGGCGCAGCTGGCGAATCGAAGAGACGTCGAGGAGAAAAAAACCATCGCCGCGTTGTCCGACGGAGACGTGGACTTTGCCTCCATGGTGGGCCAAGTGGAGAAATCGAAGAAAGAAGAAACGCGGCTCTACCCGGGTCTGTACCGCTACATTGACTGGTCGGTGTATTCAAGAAAACAACTGCGTTAGTAGAGGTTCGTGGAGTTGAAGTTGTGACAGCATGACAAATTCCTTCTGCATGGCAGAGGGAGCCTCTCACGCACAGCTCGTTGTACGGGGAAACAGGTATGAAAGATGACAGGGACTCTAATATGGTTATGCTTGTGGCCCCTGTGTAGCATAACTACACTAGCACCCGTATACTACAGTTTTGCATCATGATGCTTTGCAGGTGTACTTATAAACTTACTACACTTCAGCAATTGTTTTCTTGCATACGTTTGGGATGGCGTTGACGACCTTGGAACTGAGCTTGAGCGACGTTTACGTCACCCTTTTTTCCAGCTTCATCATCGGCCTGGCGATCTGCCGAGAACTGAGGGACATTCAACTGTGCGACTTCGCGCTGGAGCGGTGGGAGGACGAGGAGGCGAGACGAAAACAAAATTGCAAAACTGAACCAAATAATGAGTCTAAAGCTGTCAGTCCTCCGACGAGAGTTTTGCGCCTCCTGAAACTTTTCTCCTTCGTGCGCCAGTTCATGCTGATTCCCATCATCATCGTCGTCATCCCGATGCTGATTATCTTTCGGGGCAGGGACGCGCTCTCCATCTGCTTAAACGCGATTGCGGTTTTGTTCCTGTTAGAAATAGACAACTACACCTACGACTACGGCGTGGCGGAAAGGCTGAAGTCCGCGTTTGAAATCACGGGGCACATGGTCTTGAAAACGGACGAGCTCAAGCGGGTGCACAGGCGGAAAATCTGCTACTTGGTTTGGATCCCGATCTGCCAGATGTCTATTCTAGCCGGCGCGATGACGCAAGTGTGGTCTTTCATTTTCTTCTATCCTGGGAAAAAACGCTGTTCTTCCCGCAACCCAAGACTTGTCATGAAAATCGGCATGGCTCAAATGTATGGTCTCACTCTCATGCGCTGCGCCCCCAGAGTTGTCAGGTGCGACAACCCAGAGCTGTTCGTTTGTATAGCAATTTGATGCCCATGTTGAGTGTGGAGTAATTACGTTTTGACGCAGAATATCTTCGGGATGTTCTTCAGTTCGCCCGGGCCGGCTCTGGTGGAAGATTTGTGGCAGTGGCGGTGGCCGGTAAAAAATTTTGATTTTGAGAAAGGAAAAACAAGATCTCCAACTACAGCGGTGTCTGCTGTTGACGAGAGTGCTGCGACTGGATCGGATGACTTTCAAGAAGGCAGCCAGCTGTCGAGGCCGAAGGACTCACACATGAAAAACACCGGCGGCGCGATGACACCCACTGCAACTACTCTTGCAATGCCAATGTCGAATACCAATAGAAAGGGCCCCCAATTCGCCCCACAGGCAAGAAAAGGACGATGGGACAACTGCGGCGATTTCAAAAATTTTGTGATGATATTGCTGAAATTTGGTCTGCGCGCATGCGTCACAATGGTCACACTCTGGGGAGGAATGGGCTATCGACATTGATGATGCTTGCTAGACCATCTCCATCGATCAACATGGAAATGCATGCACAAACTACATAAACAGATGAATCATGACAGAACATGAAAAACACAAAAAAGTGATTGAATCAGCTACACAATTCCGAACAGAATATGAAAATTCAAAAATTGAAAAGATCAACAACATGAAAACTAATCGAAGCATGAATCGATAGATTCAGAAATCACCAATCTCCCATTGTTCAATTTCTCCATCAACAATTCTTCAACTTTCCATCGAGATTCTTCAATTTTCCATCGAGATTCTTCAATTCTCCATCGAGATTCATCAATTCTCTCGGGGATTAGTGGAGTCTCATGTGATTACATTCATCCCATGTATGTGACACAGAAGTCGATGATATTATCATCGTCTCATATCCTCATCATGATATAATAATGGGATATTAATGGGGTATCATCATGTCATGGATATGGAATCGGGTGTGGGGTGGAGAAGATTCTTTGGGAAGTCTATGAATTATAAAATTTTCTTTACATAATATGCATCCTAAAATTCATTCATCAATTTTCCATCGAGATTCATGAATTCATCATCGAGATTCTTCAATTTCAAATCGAATGATATCAATATTCGATAGAAAAATCCTCATTTCTTTGAATGGGAAAATACATATATTTTCGTGTCGGATAATATCTCACATGCAAATCTATTCTTTTCTTCGAGGAAATATATTGTTAATCATCCCTAGAGAATATATTCAATATCTTTTCATATCGAGATTCATTCTTTCATTCTCCATTGAGATTCTTCGATTCTTCATTTTTCGATAATAGATATGGATTCTGTTCTGGAATCCTATTCAAGATACATATTGATACCGGAACTCAATTAATTTTATTTTTTCGAGAAATCAAAACTCAGAAGGAAAATAAATCTTTTCGATGTTTTTTTTTTTTTTGATTTTAGATGGTTATGAATTTGCAAAATCATCAATCCACCCAAATCTCAGAAATTTTCCAATTTTTTTATGAAAAAAAAAATATATATTCAGACTCTCCATATATATCTCGATCAAAATTCAGAATTCAGATATCAAGAATAATTTTTTCCAGATTGATTCAATTTGATTAATATTCAGGATATGGATTATGGATATCTGATGCCAAGGATAACGATAATATCGACGAAAAAAAATTGAAGTTGTCAGAAAAGACAAAGATAATCTATGTTGTGCTTTGTTCAGGTGTTTAACCCAAACCCATCATGATGGATAGTAATGATTCCAATTGGTCGCCTGTACATCCTTCGCAGATACACATACATTGTCGATCTCAATCTTGTGACAATGTCACTCCATCATTCCGATTCTATTGACCGCTCTGGTCTTCTTTCCAATGGTTTTTATCTTGTTGTCAAGCTTTATTTCGAAATCGAATGGTTCATCTTCGTCTTCATCTTCAACTTCATCATCGAGATGTTTGATTTTTTTCGTTGTTCTTGTCGCTTCTTCATTGGTGTTCTTGGCCGCAACATGTCCATGTCGGGACACAAGTTTTAGCTCGGTTTTCGTGCAGCGTTCTTCGTATTTCTCTACTAGATCTGTTTCAGTAGAGCTCATCAACTTCGCACCTTCCATGTCCATTTGTTTCTTGTCCCACAGCTGCATCCCGAAGTACACCCACAATGTGCAGCACAACAGAAAAATTCCGACCCAAGACACCGCTGACTCCACCGGCTCGCGCAACAGAAAATAACTGCCACAGACGGAACTCACCAGCCGGAGGGGCTGAAAACTGCTGTACAGTGTGGGCCCAAGAATCCGCACGGCTTCGATTTGCTCATGAGGGTGTCAGAATTGAAATCGATAGTATTGAAGTCATGTGCAACGCGGTCCACAATTTGTTTTTGTCGCGCTAGTACTAATATGTGGGAAATAAAAGAGCCAGCCAAGCGCTAGGTTAGCAGCTCTAAAAATATCTCCAACCCCGAACGGGCTGACACCCCCGGTGCAGCATGTATTTTGTGCCTTGCATTCATTTATGCGTCGCCGAGTACAACTTCAACTTTGTGAATTTCGATTCTGACACGACTTTCATACTGCTTCTGGTTTGCGTAAAACGTGATGACAATGGCGACGAAGAAAAACACCGCGTAGTCAAAGGCAGAGAGATTGGAATACAGTTTCCACCAATTTGCGAAAGACCCCTCTTCGTACCAGTAGGTTACCACGAGCAGCACCGTGATGTTCATTCCGTACTGGTACGTGGCCAGTTCCCGGGGTGTGAGTCCGACCTTGGCCGTCTGCTTCATCGCAATTCGGGTGGAGGACAGGAGGAAAATGCAGATAATTTGCAGAAAGACTCCAAGCGCGATGTTCGCCGGCGCGGTCGGGTCGGTGGGGAGGTTTGGAGGGAGGCGTTGTGTTTTTTGCGGTGACAGATCTCGAGGAGAAGTGTCGACAGCACTGTAAAAATCTTCTTTTTTCTGATGTTGTTCGTAAAACGCATTTACATGTTGACGGGCAACTGAAACAAGTAGTCCTTCTTGCTCTACTTCGTGGCCCAACAACATCTTCTGATGCGCTGTTGTCCTTCGCTGCTGACTGTCATCCAGTAGATCATGTTGTAATGCCGGGGCAGCTGCTGGAAGTGGGTTTACCTTTGCCAGCAGGCGGTCCTGCTCATGGTGTCGTATTACAACAGCGGCAGGCTTTGACGCGGCAGTACCAGGGTCCGCCTCTCCCGGTGCCGACGTGCTATAAGTCGGCTCCGTAATGTATGGAAGTGTCAGAATCGAAATCGACAAAGTCGAAAAATTTGTGATGCATAAAATCGATACCAGTTTGTTGGAGCCTCAGTTTCCAAGTGACGCATGACATAAACAGACTGTGCAACTGCGGGCGGGACATTGTGTATCAGGTGAATTGATCAACCCGAAGACGCCGTCCCCCCGGGCCCTATGGGCCTGGCACTCCCCACTATACTCCTCACACAAAACGCCACCAAATCAACTGTAGGACATAGCCAACCACCCCGGAGCACCAGCACCAGCAACGGGGACGGAGACGGCGCAGCCCACTTCACATTCCTATCTGGCAGAGCACAGACCACCAGCACACTGTGAGAGCTGGCAGCTGTTTTTCTTTGCCATATTCACTATAGCAATACCTTGGCAGGGACGCACGCATAACAACATGCGCTCCATGGAGAGCAGGCAGAGCAACTGTTACTGTCCGAAAACTGACCAGGTCACCAGTAACTAGGGAGGAGAAGCTACAGGCTAGACCATACCCATAATGATCATGGACGACGTTTTCGACTTCACAAAGGGGCAGCTACACGGAAATACATCGGAGGACGCTGGGGAAGCTTTTCTTCGGGGCCATGCAAGAGTCAGTCTGGTAGTTTATTGGGAACATGCAAGACCGGGGGCTGCGGGCTTCCCGAAGTGAAGACGTGACGTGGGCCCATGGCGGAAGCTCGCCCGGCTGGAGGCGCTTCGGTGGTCGTGCTGCTTGCGCTCGTCGGCCTCGGTACGCAAATGCTTCGCGCCGAGGAGTTTGCAGCTACACATCTTTCGTTGCGTGCCCCTACACATCTTCTGTTGAGTGCTACGGGAGCAAGCCTCTTCGTTGGGCTTACTGCTGAAAACTCTTCCAGCCCTGCCGCATTTGCTAACGCCTTTCGCCGCGCCTGTGCCCGACCCGAGTGGACTCCGCCTGAACCATGGTGCCGCGCAGTGCAGGCCTACGCTTGTCCTGGTCGCGCGCTCGCGGTCGCTGCCTCGCTCCGTGTTTGGCCGTGGTGGGGGCTGTCTCGCTTTGGTGGTGTGGTGTGTGGGAGACTACGACCCGCAGCCTATTGTGCGCCCCTACAACGCTTATTGGTTGCTCGGGGAACTGACCATTTTGGGCCAGCTGCCGTAGCCCCTCCATCGGTGAGAGAGTAAGTGGAACCGCGTGAAGCGCTGAATCCTTCCCGCCTGCCGAGGCATCTTGGTCACCAGGTCGCACCGCTTGGACGTCGCGCGGCATCAACGTGCGCTGCTACCCGTGGAGACGTCGCTGGGTGTCATAGCCTAGCAGGGAGATACCCGCTGGGCTGCTGGAGGTCGGGGTCATGGTCTTAGTTGTTGGATCCCTAATGTGACTACGAGAGCATGATCGTAAAACTGCAGCAAGATGAACGGGTGGCGAGAGCTGCAGAAGCGGTGGGAACTAGAGCAAAACAGAGGAAAAAACAAGAAAACTGGCTGTAAACTTTCCTAGGTTCGGGCTTCCTCTCTCTCCTTAGATGTTGAAAAAGGTTCTACTAGGGGTTGTCGCTGTGAGAATTGTGATCTTTGCTCAGCGGATCCCCCCCGCCAGAATGGCAGGGGTTGGTATATTAAGGATCTTGAGCCAAAATGGCTACGGATGACAAATTTCGGGAGTACCGAAATCCATTCTGTGACGCTGTTTGGACAAAAAAGACTGCTCCTGTCATGCTATTCTGACAGCACATTGCGTACCCCTAAACAGGCTTACAATCGGTCTCATTTGCCTGCTCCCCAATACAGGCCTTCAGTGCCCTACATTTCACGCATCACAAGTTTTTCGATTTTGTCGATTTCGATTCTGACACATCCATATAATGTGCTTTCCGAGAATCACGAGTCCGGAACTGACCACGCACAACACGCACGCGATCCAAAACCCCTTCGGCCTCGTTCCCTTATGCTCTGCAAAAGTAATTTATATCGCACTTGTTCTCCATCTCCGATACAAGTTGTGGAATTAATATGATAGATCAGAAAAAATGATCCACTTCCGAAGGACAACGTAAATCAGCCTCCCAGGCTCCATATTTCATGTTATTGATGGTGTGTGTGTGACTCGCAAGCACAACATGCAAACGCAACTACTAGTACTGCTACTGGCATGGTATTACAACTCCAGAACGGTACGCGCTGAGGCCTAGAAATATTCGTAATAGCATCGCGATTTGGGTCAAACCTTGCGTATATACCCGGGCGTAGTACCCTCGTGGGGCGCCTTTTTTTACACTGCGAAAATATAAGGACTTTATTGGCCTACGCGCACCATACCATGCGGGTTGGCCCTTCAAAGTCTTCTGGTTTTTGCTTTTGTCTTTTACTCACGTCTTTCCGGAATCCCGGGAATTCTGGGATCCCGGAACTTCTCGCGAAACTGGTGAAAATCGTGAAAAAAGCTTCTGCGTTGCATACGAATCACGACGGTATGGACATTTTTTCACGATGATTTTCACAGTGAAAAAAACTGTGAAAAAGCATGCCAATTGCGTCGCGAATCGCGATGGTATGGGCCCGGTTTTCGGAGTTGCTTTGTCCTGGTTTTCCGCGATATTTCGCACAAGTCGCGCAGCCGAATCACGACGGCACGGCCTTTTTTTCGCGATGTGTGTCGCCGTAACACAAATCGGAACAAGCGCTGCGATTTTATCTCGAATCGCGATGGTACGCGCCGGCTTCTGACCGAAATCGGTTTCCGTGGTTTGTCGGTTGCGACCGCCACGCTTGGGAATCGCGACCCGCACCGCGGCGCATGTGGGCAGTATTCCCCACCGCACTGCTGGCCTTTGCCTGCCGCGCGGAATGTCTCGCGGGTTCTTGTGGTTGTCAATGCGCCGCATGCTGTTCGTCGTGGTTGTCAAGGTGGTTGTCAATACGCCAGAGCGACAACCTCCAGCAACTGCAAAACGTTCCAGATTTTAACTCGCGCGCGCGTTTCCCCACGGCACGACACGAACAAAATTCCTACGCCTGAGATGCTTCAACCATCCGGCAACACAACAAGCCATTCGCTGTGATGCGCAAGCAATCACACCCAGGAGCCGCCCGCGTGGAGGACACGCATGCAGGATTTTGGCTCCCTAGCTACCACAAATTGTAGCCACCGCTCTCGTAGCGTATCGTGATTCCCACACCCCACCGGCTTCGCGGGGCTTTCTTGATTCGGGTGGGGCTTGAACTTCCGCCGCGCCTGTTGTTGACGCCACGCGCTGGCGGTTGTCGTTCTGGCGTATTGACAACCAAAACAACGAGCAGGCGTATTCCACGAGCACACAAGTCAAGCGGTCTTCCTAGCCAACACGCACACTAGTCACAGCCCATTACGCCTGTTGCTCCTAATTCTTGCAGAGGCCCCCCGCCCGCGCAGGCCGCCCCTGCCGATCACCTCGGCACGCGCGGGCAGCACTTCCACGTCGGCGGCCGCACACAGCGCGTCAGCGTGCCCAACTCTGTGCCCGCCGTCCCACGTCGCCGTCGCCCTGTGTTCAGGCGTTATTCGCGGGCCTTTGCATACGTCTGCCCTGCTCCAGGCCGCGTGCTTGTGGTTAACCCCGCACAGAGGCCTATGCGGCACTACTAGTTCACTTCGGCCGCGTATTTGCGGTTGACCCTGCGCAGAGGCCTAGACGGCGCCACTGGTTCACTTCAGCCGCACGGGCTCCGTGAATGTGTTGCGGCTTGGGACGAAAGGACACCACGGCGAGCTCCCTGCCTGCGGCAGCGGGGCCGACTGCGCGGCGGGCCCCCGCTGCGTTTCCCCTGTTGCGGGCGCGGAGCGATGTACGCGACAAGAGCCCTTGCTGCATGCGTGCGAGTGGGAAAGGAAGGCGGGGGACCCCGAACAACACGGGGGCCCCCCGCGACCAGGTGAAAAAGGTGGGAGGATCCGTGCCCCAGGTGAAAAAGGTGGGAGGACCCCTTGGGCACCGCT
>JACKZZ010020564.1_pt1 | contig 23551 bp, 12 predicted proteins | sample 8027871 | NCBI WGS metagenome assembly JACKZZ01 (sample SAMN15724774, study PRJNA655200) | protist metagenome | isolation source: fluorescence activated cell sorting (FACS) single amplified genomes of... | place: USA: West Boothbay Harbor, Gulf of Maine | collected 2000-07-19 | reverse complement strand
TTTTTTTCTTTAATTTTAATTACTATAAAAAATAACAGCCAAATTTTTCTTGTTTATTTAGTAAATTCATTTTCGCGTTTTATTATGTCTTTTTGAGGAAGATAATTCACAGTTCATGAAGGAATGCAAACCTAGAATATCTAAATCTAGATTTCAGTTCGCAGTACATTTAATTACTTAAAATAACAGTCAATTTTCTTGTTTTTTATGATAACAGCCAATTTTGTTTTTCAGTTCGCAGTACATTCAGTTCGCAGTACATTAATTTTAATTACTTAAATAACAGCCAATTTTCTTGTTTTAAAAGAACAGAGCTGTGAGTACGTTTATAAACACGGAATACATCAACCTTGCACATAATTTACTGAAAGGTCAAGCGTCTGTTTTTCCATAACAGCAGTGCCGACAAGTCGTAGCTAATGACATTCATGTACGTATTCTGCTGAGCATTGCCGCGCGCCATTCCTAAATTTACACGCGCAGTGTCTACGAGCTTTCGACTGCTCTTCCCACTAGCAACAATGCTACGAGTCGTTTCAAAGTTTTTCTCAAAAAAATGAACAGCTTTATCAAACTCTTTGCGTTGGTTGTAGATTACACCCAGGTTACAACATGCCTCTGCCTGGGCTGTTAAATTATCCGTTTGTTTTGCAATATCAAGATATTTTTGCAAGTTTTGGATCGCCTCATCGGTATTTCCAAGTTCCTGTTGAGCTGCCGCAAGGGCAGAACAAGCTGCGCCTTGACCTTCCAGGTCCTTTACTGCAACGCAAATATCTAAATAGGATTGCAAAAATTCTGTGGCTTTGTTGGAGTTTTGTGAAAGCACGAGGGCACGCCCAAGTCGGTAGCTTGCAGCACCAATAGTTTGTTGATGGCCCGTCATTTTTGCAGAGTCTAAGCATTTTTGGTGAAAAGATATTGCTTCTTCAATTTTCTTGTCGCTGCCTTCCAATGAAACGGCCTTCTTCTCATACACTTTTACAAGTTGAAAAGCTGCCGTTCTGCTTTCTTTGACCAACGCACCTGCCAGCGCCTCGTTGTCACCCGTCTTTGTCAAATCCATTTGTTTCTCATGGAAATTGATGGCAGTGTCAATATCGTTCAATCGCATATGTGCAAGGCCTAAATTATAATTAGCCTGTATTTCTCCAACCAAATCATTGGTTAACCTGGCAATTTCCAGGCACTTTTCGTAGAAATATATGCCGGTTTTGCTGTCTTGAGAACTCTCGAAGTGGCGGGCCAGGGTTTTGTACGAGTCGAAAACTACTTGGGTTTCGCCCTGCCTTCTTGCAGCTTCCGCCTTTGTCAAATTGTTTTTAATAAGCTGCATGTCATCGGAAGAGACCTGTATCTCCGCATCAGCTAGCTCGGGCCTATTGGGGTCTGGGTTCGGGTCTGGCCTATGCATAAGATAAAAAAAGTCGACGTAGGATTGCACGAAGCCCTGAGATAAAATGTCTACGCAGTGTTGTTGCTTTTGGAGGGCGTCCTCGGCGACCTCAGCTTTGCCGCCCGCATCGCTTCCTGGAAAATTAGATGTTGTGTTACCAGAGGGCACAGGATCACTGCTTCCTCTGGAGCCCCTACCGCCACGGCGTCCATAGGACGACATTTTTCCCCGTTTCGATCGCTGCGGCTGTTTACTACCAGCCACCTTGCTGATAGTTTGGTTCATCGACATGCCGTTCGTGTTCGACATTTTGAATAGTTATTGATAATAAAAATATGCAAATTCACCAGTGCAAGCAACTACAATTTTCTAAGTAGAGAAGAAGAAAGAGTTGTAGTTTCCATCGCTCTTGTTTTATTTAAAATGTAAAATGAATACAAACTAACTAACAATGCTTGTCTTGGGTCTACTATTTTTATTATTATTTCTTATTAATTTTATTATTTCTTAATAATAATTATTATTTTTTTTTTTTTTTTTTCTTTTTTTTAATTATTATTATAAATAATTACGAACTCCGCAGCAGAACAACAGAGCACCCACAAACAACACACACACACAACGCACTTCTTTCTGTTTTGTGTTTTTCAATTTTCAACACCAGCTATTATACAACATGATCTAATAATAATAATAAATAACAACACACAGCACACAGCTCCTCGTTAGCTATTAAATACAATTTTAAAAATAAAAATAATTAAAACTAAATCTAAAAAAATACAGAAGAATTTCCAAGTCTACAATTTTCTGTACTGAGTACTAGTATAAAATGAATACAAGACAATACGGCGATAGCTATCTAGGGTTTTTTATTTATTATTATTTTTACAATTTATTTTAAGAATTTTTCTTTTTTTTTGGTGTTCTTGTTTGTGTCTTGTTGTTTACCTGTTGTTGTTATTTGAATTATGATGAAGAAGAAGAAGGAAGAAGACTTGGAGACTCCTCTATTATTTTGTTAAATTTAGAGTTGATTGAGTTGTGCTGTGTTCCTGTTGTCTGTATTATTATTTTTAAAAAAAGAAGAAATTTGAAGTTCTGTTGTTGTCCGTCGTGGCCATCTATCTTTCTTGGGGGCACTTAAATATACAGCTTAGGCAGATGATGTTTAAGAAAAACATTTGAATGAAAATGATGAATTTTACATAAGAAACCGTAAACGATTCTATTGTGGATTGAAAAAGGACACTTTTTTTTGCAAAGTTTACACTCAACATGGATTCCAGCATGGAAGTTGATAGTTCGTACCTTGAGGGTGATACGTCAAGCTCTCTTGGGGAAGCTAGTCCGGAGGTAGGTCCAGTCGCCCCGTCCTCGGCATTCAAGTTGAATCTGCCTCCACCCATTGAAACCTCTTCGTTTTCGCCCTCTTTTGGCGGTGTTTCAGGTGGCTACAGCACTGAAGATGACAAAGGACGTGCAAGGGCTGAGAACGGTTTTCCAGAGTTAGCTGAACTGCGCGGGCTAATTCTTGATTCTATTAAGAGCTGCACATTCAAAAGTGCAATTTTTTATGCAAATATTTTAGTCACAGCCACTGAAAACTCACCGGCTGATGTATTTTTGCTCGCTCGCGCTTATTTTGCGAACAGAGAATTTTTCAGAGTGCTACACTTATTCAACCATAACGAGTTGATGGCTCCCGAGGTGCGCCGAAATATACCCCCCGAATTATCGAACGATATTCTACTGATGGCCGGGCGGTGTTACCTGGCGACGGAGCAGTACGAGGAGTGCGTCAAGAAACTGTCTCCTGGACTTTTGGATGGTGCCCAATCGGGGGAGAGCTTGTCGAGCAAAGCACGAGGTTTCAAAGGGAAGCATGCCCTCATATTAGGGAAGGCCTACGAGGCTCTCGACAACCGGGAGCGGGCAATCGAATGCTACAAGCTTACCCTCGAGAACGATATTTTCTGCTCTGAGGCTTTTGAAACCCTTATTGACCACCATCTCCTGTCGGCTTCGGAGGAAGTGATGCTACTCGAACAGATGCAGTTTACTCCCGAATCTGCGTGGTTGCGCGACTTTTACCATTCCAAAATTCTCCACCAAAGCAACCAATTGGAAATCAACGAACGGTTCAAAGTCGTCGAAGAAAGTTATGGCATGAAGGAGAACTCGGATGTTGCGGTAGCGAAAGCGAATTGTTTTCTCCGGCAAAACGAGCCAGCGCGTGCCTTAGAAATCACGTCGTCGGTTAGAAAAAGAGACCCGTTCCATATGGGGTGCGTCGTGATCCACATCACAGCATTGGTAGGACTTGCCAGAAAAAGCGACCTTTTTCTTATTGCGCATAATTTGGTGGACACGTACCCCGACAAGGCTGTCTCGTGGTTTGCCGTAGGGGGTTACTATTTTACAGTAAAAAAGTTTGATGCTGCCAGGCGGTACTTCAACAAAGCCACCACTATAGAGCCCCAATTTGCCCCAGCCTGGATTGGATTCGGCATTGCGTTCACTGCCCAGGACGAGAGCGACCAAGCCATGGCTGCTTATCGTACAGCGGCTCGTTTGTTCCCAGGGTCGCACGTTCCACTTCTGTGCACTGGAATGGAATTTATTCGGACGAATAATTTGAAACTGGCAGAGCAGCTGCTGTTGCAAAGCTCGAAGATGTGTTCATCGGACCCGTCCGTGTTGAATGAAATTGGGGTAGTAAAGTATAAGCAGGGTTTCTATGAGGAGTCTATTTCATTTTTCAAAAATGCTTTGAATCTATCGAAGCGCGAGTCAGCGACTTTCTTGTCTAACTTAGGGCACGCTTACCGTAAAATTGGAAATTATGACGAAGCAATACGATGCTACAAGCGATCGATTGGAATAGAACCCAGGCAAGGAGACCTTTACGCAGCCCTTGGCCTTACCTATCATTTGAAAGGCAGCTTTATTAAAGCCATTGAGCTATACCACCAATCGCTTGGCCTTAGACCAGGAAATACTTTTGCGTCAACTTTGTTGGACAAAGCATTGACTCATGCAAGTTTTGAAGTGGCGTGAGTCTTACGGTGTTTATTTGAACAAGAAGAGTGTATTTAAACCCTTCTAAAACGGTAGCGGGAATAGTATATTATTATTATGATGCACATATATTTATTCATGCTAAACCACCAGGTACAAACGGTACGATATTGGACAATACCAGGTACCTGTACCTACCAAATAATTAAAAAAACGAACTTGAAGTATTTTTTTTTAATTATTATTATTTTATATATAATAAAATTACTTAAATAATAATAGAGAGTAGTTAGATACATCACCGTAGCAGGTTGATTATTCGAATCCGTTTTTAAAAAAAAAAACAATTTGCTTTGATTGTTATTAGTATAGACTAATTACACAGTATAATAATACACGTTGTGTTTTTTTTTTTTAGAGTCGTCGCGTCTGATGAAATAAAGCTGTAATAATAAATTAATGATTATTGACAACAACAAAAAATGATTACATTACGGTACAATGATGTGTGGATGTAATATGGGTAACGGCTACTCTCTTCAACTCTCTTTCATTATTATTTATTACGACGGAGAACATTCTATTATTCACAACATTTCAAAGACATTTACATTAAACAGAGGAATAAAATCGGTGAGACTCTACCCCAGACTGCAAAAGATTGATTTCATAAGTTTTGAAACACAAGACGGTGTCGTTGTCGTTGCAGTGGGCAGTTCTAGTACCATCGTGCGGACGTTAATAACCATGGAAGACGCCGAGATTGAAGCTCAGTTCTCGGAGGTAAGCGATGACTCGTTGACCGACGACGAACCGTCACTTCAAGTGAAGCCCAGTCATAGTATGAAACAGCGTTTAGATATCAAGATGCGAATGCAAAATAAACGTCGAAAGAATGATATTCGGAAATCGAGGCGAATTAAAAGGGCTAAAGATATAAAAGCGTTCAAAGAGAACGAGCAAGCGAGAAGAGAAACGGAAGAAAAAGAAAAATTACGAGACGCTGTGTCTCCAGAAGAGAAAGTTGTTATATTAGAAAAGCGAGTTAATCGTTTGCAAAGAAATTTAGACATATCCCAAAGAATGATGACCGGAAATCAAAAACTGGTCACGAAATTGACGCAAAAATGTTCCCTTCTGGAGAGAGAGACGACCGTTCATCAGCAGTTGACACATCAAGCGAAAAGTGATTTACAAGCAGAACAGCAAGCGCGAGCGAGAGAGGCCATTTTTGTGCACCGGTGTGCCTTTGCTGAACGCGAGCTAGCTTCATCTCGTGCGCAGGCGCGCCGCTTTCAGAAAGAGTGCGACCGGCTGAAGGGGGAACTAGAACGAAAAGACAAAGAGATTACGACTTTGACATTGGGGTTAAGTAGTACAGAGCAGTTAGTGCGGGTTGGCGAAGACGAAGTGCGAAGAAAGGACGAGTGCTTGCTCGACCTTGAGAAGGTTGTTGAAAAATTATCATCTAATTTGTCTCAAGCAAGGCAAGAGGCAACGTCATGGGAAATTGAACACAAGTACCTTCAGCGAGAGCTCCTTCAGTTGCAAGGTTTGTATGCAAAGTCAATCGTCAACAACCCTTTGGCAACTGCATCTGATCGGTCACAATTGTGCACCAGCCCAAAGCGTAAGAAGGCCCCTCGTATTTTGAAGATGCAATCTAAGGTTGGCTCAAGGAATGATAGAAGAACGGGTCGAAATCACCTCGCCATTGCGAACACCTCCCTGTCTAGGTCATTGTCGCGCACAGATATAATGAGCTCCTCTTCAATGTGCCGATCAGTGACGGAATCACCCTCGGCTGCAACTGTAAATATTCCCGTCACCCGCGCGCCTGAAGGCAGTAAAGACTTCTTTGATCAAAAGAAGACACGGATGAATCTGGCAATTTTATCGGAGGCAGACGAAGTGTCGAACACGGCCTCGTCTTTTCCATCTCATCCCCGGAAAGGAAAAGTTTTCAACAGACGGCCGCAGTCTGCAGATATGCTTTATTTAGGCCTGTCTGACCAATCAGTTGTTTATCCAGACGAGTACGACAAAAATCGCCTCCAGGCGGATCGTCCTGCAAGCGCCATGCCCGTGTTACCGAGCAAGCATATTTTTGTTAGCACTGAACGTCCCGGCTCAGCCTATTCTGGAGCACCATCCGTATCGTCTAACTCCCTGAACCCAAGGGAGGACAGTCCTGACGTGGAGAGTCAGTACACGATTAGTCGGCCAACGTCTGCGGTTGTGTCCGTTAAGTCATTTGCGTCATCTGAAAGACCGTCGTCCGCTACTAGTCGACCAACTTCTGCTATTAGTCGACCAACTTCTGCTATTAGTCGACCAACTTCTGCTGTGGCATCCGTTAAATCATTTGCGTCATCAGGAAGGCCATCTTCTGCAACCGAATCCGTGGTTTCGAATGCTTCCTATGAGCGCCAAGATGTATTCGCCCGAGCTGACGACATGAACATGCATAGCCCAGGCCAATTGCAGATGCAAAGGGATGGTCTAAAACAAGGCAGTGCCTATGAGGATATCGACTTAGAAGCACAAGCAAAGCACCCGCCACAGCTCGGGGATCTTTCCACAACTTCGGTCCTTGGACCGTTGCCCAACATAAATAGTAAACGCAATAGTCGGGTGCGACCAACCTCTGCATCGAATCGAGACAAGGCGATAAAGCCGTCGCGGCGGCGGCGGCCAGTCTCCGCGCAAGCGCGCACACCTGTGAGGCAGCAGAAGTTTATATCGAGCTACAGTCAGAGTGTCAGCTTCTTAAAAGATGGAAGCCCAGATTTTCAAGATAAGCCTGAATCGTACTCTGCGTCCAGCCCATCCTTGTCGAGCTTTGGTGAGGAATCGTCATCAGCCCACCAAGAGATGTTCGACGCTGCACGGTCGGATTCAGGTACCAGTGCAATCGAAACCATTTCCATGGACTCTGCAAGTGTCCGTAAAACCTCAGCCCCCAGAGAAAATGGGCACTACCACATGCAAGCGAAGGAAAACTTTGAAAACCAGCGCGTGGATGTTGGGCAAGAAATTGCGCCTAAGGCATTGAAGTCAAAACGGGCGAACAAACGCAAGAAAAAACGCAGAAGCCGCAAGTCTGGGTCCAGGTACGTTGGCAGAGGTTTGGGGTTTCGGAAGTTGGATCGCTCAGTACCATCTATATTCGGTGGTGGCAGCATGAGGCATTTAGTAAAGAACATTGTGAAAAAATTAGACCCCCTTGCGTTGCAAAGCGCATCTTCAAATGCGCAAAAGGCAAAATCTGACATGGCAAAACGATTTCTAGGGAAGAAATTGTGACTATTCCAATAGGATTAATTTGTCTTAAATAAGTAATAATTTGCATAGTCTATTTTATTAATATAATTTATATTGATAGGAAATATATTCGTATATAAATAATAATTATAATTATATAATACTATTCTCCTATTATAATTGAATGGTCAGAAAATCTTCTATTTAGGGCTGGACGAAATAAGCCACAATTAAGGATATATGTCTATAGTAATATATATGCTGTGTGTATATAAAGAGGTATATTGTATTACTTTTTTCATTCTATTTATTTATTATTAATATCAATAATTGATTCAATCTAAATCCCTACATCTACAATAGTCTTATCATTTAAAAGGGTCTCCTACCAGTTATCCCTATAAACACATAGCCTTAATTATTTAATACCACCAGTCCACCAGTCAATCCTAATAATACTCCACTACCAAGCAAGTAGGAAGGAAGGAAGGAAAGGAAGTCTCTTTTCTTCTATTTTTTTTTAATTAAAATTAATTATTTATTATTATATTTTAACTTCTCTAAATTATTCTCATCCTTCTCTCTCCTTCTTCTTTGTTCTTCTAATAATTATTTGTATAAAAAAATAATATAAAATTAAAAATAATAAATAAAACATTGTGTTGTGTATTTAAATATTTACAAAAAGGTTTTCTTTTGGAAAAGGTAACTTGTCTACTCCATCCCGATTATGCTTTACATCAGTCAACAAGATCATTGATTTCTTTCAGAAACTGTATTGTTTAGTAATAATAACACATCTATATATATATATTTATTCCAAGACAATATATAGTTTTTAAATTGAAAGTGAGCATCATGTCCACTACCGAAACTTACAAGACACGCACTATTGAAGACATCCAGGCTGAAATCGACAGCCTGGACGAACAGATTGCGACTCAGCAAGACGATGGGTATGCGTCCGAAGGCAATGATTATGAAGTTTACGAAGATGAATTGCCATCACTAGACCAATCGTTTGGTAGCATTGTTGTCGTTGTCGGCCTGCCAGTCACGGTGGAGGCGAAAGTGCCAAAGCTCGTTGCGGTCGTGCAGAAGTTATTCAAGAAGTACGACTCCAGGTTTAACGAAGATACGAAAGACATTTTTATGCCAGTCGACTCCACGACTGGAAAAACTCTAGGCACGGTCTTCGTGGAATTGTCGACCGTCAAACAGGCGAGGAAAGCGCAGGAAGAAGTGAACGAGTGGAAGCTAACGAAAACGCACAAATTGTACACGTACATGTTTGATGATATGATAAGAGTTATGAGGACGCCACCAGACTACAACGCCCCTCCTGCCGCAAAATTCCAAGCTCGGGACGACTTGTACTCCTATTTGGTGGATGAGAATTCCCGGGACCAGTTTGCCATCCGTCAAGACAAGAGCACGGAAATTTACTGGATCCACGGGCCAACAGCGCAGCCCCCTGAGGTTGCGTACGACGGCGCGCGAGAGAGGGCAAGCGGGAGGACGTGGTGTGAGCGCCAAGTGTCGTGGTCGCCAAACGGCACATTCTTTGTGACCTTTCATCCCCAGGGGATGGTATTATGGGGTGGCGTTTCTTTTGAGAAAGTGACTCGATTCGAGCACAAGGAAGTTGTTCAAGTACACTTTTCCCCCAACGAACAGTACGTCGTCACATGGAATGGTGCAACAAGTAGTCGAAACGAAAAGGATTCACGCCCCGTCGTTGTATGGGACCGAAGGACCGGGGAATCGCTCAGGAAATTTGCGTACAACCCCGAGGTGCACGGTGACTGGCCTTGCTTTCAATTTTCGCATGATGACAAGTACTTTGCAAGAAAAGATGCCGACAAGGAGTCTAAATTAATCAAAGTCTACAACTCGGACACTTGCAAATTGCTCGACAAACGATCGTTGAGAGCACCCGGTGTACAGGAATTTAAGTGGTCTCCTTGTGGATATGATACGAAAAACGGCGGAATTGAAAGGAACGGCGGAACCCCTGTCCTCTCCTACTGGTCCCCGGAAAAAGAAGAAGATAGCACGCCAGCATCTATTCGGCTGATTGCGATCCCGGAAAGAACCGTTCTTCGCACAATTACACGCAGTATGGTTGACCGCGTGGAACTGCATTGGCAGCCTCGGGGTGAGTACCTTGCGGTGCAAGTGTTGCGCCACAAGAAAAGCAAGAAGACTCACTACACAAACTTCGAAATTTTCAGGATGAAAAATCTTCACAAAGATATTGCAGTCGAGCATTTTAAGCAAACCGAGGAGGTCTCTCAATTCAGGTGGGAGCCCAATGGCAACCGATTTGCTTACATTTATGGTGATTCTTCCACTAAAGGCAACGTTGATGTATACACTATGGGTGATGCTTCAAACAAGGGGAAAATGGAAACGCTTTACACTATAGAGAATAGACAAGCAAACCGTCTGTTCTGGTCCCCAATGGGAAACTTTCTCGTTATTGCCGGGTTGGACAACATCAACGGCCAGCTAGAATTTTGGGATACTGACAACGAACAAAGTATGTCGACACAAGAGCATTTTATGTGCAACCAAATTTGCTGGGACCCGTCCGGGCGCGTTTGTTGCACAGCAGTGTGCCAGCCAATGATGTTTGGTAGCATGTCAATGCGCTACCAACTCGAAAATGGCTTCAAATTATGGACCTTCCAGGGTGCTCCAATGTACGAAACACAGCGACAGAACTTCTACAGCTTCGAATGGAGACCTCGTCCACAATTGCTCCTCTCGACGGAAGAGCAAAAATTAGTGAAGAAGAATTTGAAACAAAAGATTGAAGGCTATGCGGAACGCGATCGACTTGCAGCAAAAGAAAAGGCTGATGCGAAGACTGCTAAACAACGTTCCCAAATCGACAACTTTATGGCAAGCATGCAGAGGCGCCACGCTGAATTTCTTCAACTTGAAAATGAACGACGGCAATTGGGTATTGAAGTCAAAGATGACCAAGATTACGAGACGGTTGTGACTGTCACCGAGGTTGTCTTAAGTCGCGCAGAAGAAATTATCGACTAATTTAAAACTCTTTATATCATTCAAGTTAGTATTTGATTTAAAATGAGAGTCTTCTTAAAACATACTATATATTTTGGTTTTTCATTCAAAAAGCCTTTTTTATAAATTCTTAATTAAAATATATCGTTTTTATATTTTCGCGCGTTAGTAACACAGAAAGAGAGTCTGATAAAGCATTACAATGTAATTTATTTTTTTTAATTTTTAGAAAAGCAAATTACATCTAGTATGCTTTAATTTTTATACTTTGTATATTTTGTTCCTACATCTTCTGGTAAATCTCATCAAATAATCAATAATTTTGTTTTTTTAATTATATCTGGATAAGTTATGTGTTTTTTTTAAATTTATCTTGTGTTCACGATATGGCATGGTGCACGTTTCCAGCAATGCCTGGAAATAGGAAGGGCGACCAGGAATGCGATATTGAGTTAAATGAGTGAATTCAAACTCTCTAGCTTACGGGACGGTAAGAACCTTCAACATATTTGTTGCACCGGAACGTGCCTCAAGCATACCGTGGATGGCAACAATTGCATCTCCAGATTTAACGTACCCAAGTTCTTTGCCCATCTCTGCTGCTCGCAGCAAAATTCCGTCCGTGCCGATCATGCTTCCAACCACGTGAGCTTTGCAGCCCCTCAAAAGACCAGCACACTGGCGTGCTACATGTCGGCGCGGGGTCAAAACTAAGATTGGTTGCGATGGGCGGTACTTACAAACAAGACGCGCAGTATTTCCGGACTCCGTCAAGACAATCAGCATCTTCGCTTTCATATCCATAGCCGTCTTAACCGCTGACGATGCTATTGCCTCCGGGGTGCCCATAGTCCCAACCTCGTCCGTAGTAGAACCACGAGTTGCCAGATAGAGTGCGTTGTAGTTAATGCACATTTCTGCTTCACGGCATATGTGAGCCATCATTTTAACAGCATTTAAAGGGTAAGATCCTCCAGCCGTTTCCCCGGAGAGCATTACACAGTCCGTTCCATCAAGGACAGCGTTTGCAACATCCGTGCATTCGGCGCGCGTTGGACGCGGGTTACCGCACATGCTTTCCAACATCTGGGTTGCCGTGATGCATGGCTTTCCAACAATGTTGCACTTTCGGATCATCATCTTTTGCGCTAAAAACACTTTTTCAGGGGGAATCTCCATCCCTAAGTCACCGCGGGCGACCATGATGCCGTCGGCTTTCTCCAAAATTTCGTCAAAGTTTTCTAAACCTTCTTGATTTTCAATTTTGCAAATGATTTTAATATGCTCTCCGGCTTCTCCAAGGATAGAGCGGACTTCGTCGAGGTCAGCACCTTTTTGGGTGAACGAGAGCGCAATCATATCAATAGGTTGGGTCAGACCGAATTCAACCAGGTCCTTTCGATCCTTCTCAGTAACCACTGGGAGATCAACAGGAACCCCGGGAAGGTTCATGTTTTTCCGTTCACCAATTGTGGCATTACCTGTCACACGAACGACCACTGAATCCTCGAGTACTTCCTTCACTACCATAACAAGGGTACCGTCCGCCGCCAAGATGGTCTGGCCTACTTCGCAGGAAGCAGGCAGTTTCGGGTAAGAGCACGCAATTTTCGTTTCGTCTCCCAAATATTCGTAGTCAGTTACGATCGTCAAATCTTGGCCGGCTTTCAAGGTGATTTTGCCTCCGTTTTTGAAGAAACCCGTTCGAATTTCAGGGCCTTTCGTGTCCAACATTACGGCTACGTGCGCCAACGGGCGCTGCTTCAGTGCAATCTGCAAATTTTTGATCGTCTGCGCATGGCCAGGATGGTCCCCGTGGGAAAAGTTGAGTCGTGCAACAGTCATGCCCGAGTCAATCATTTGTACCAAGGTGTCTGGGTCCCAGCAACTTGGTCCCATGGTGCAGACTATACCCGACTTTTGCTCTTCGGTACTTTGTTTGGTGATCTTTTCAAGCGTGATGCCTGAGCCGCGTAAGTGGATTGCCATTGTTGAATAGTTTGGAAATGCTTGTAATCAAAGGATTGGTTGCTTGTGCAGTAATTTTCAATTCTTCTTCAAGTTGAAACTCACCTGGACGCCCTTCATTAATATGTCCCATACAATTTCATCTTTAACATATCAATACATTACATTCATCAAACGCACGGACAAGAATGATTTCTTTCCTTCTGTGTTCGGTTGTTGTTGTTCTTCATTTTTTTTTGCTTGCTTCTACTAACTTGGTACGCCGATCAGCTCCTTTCACCACCGAATAATATGAACATAACATAGGGAATGAAACATCGAATCTTTCTTTCTTTTATTATTTTTTGTCCGCTTCCTGCCACCACCACACCTCCAAAACAAAACCTCTCTACGTATTATTAGGTAAGGAATTAATACTATGCGCCTCTCCTCACGTGTTATTACGTTCGTATACAATGAATGCACTGTACAAATAATACTCTCTTTTCTTATTTTTGTTTCTTCTAATTTCTAATAAATAATACTGTAGTACTAATAATTGTAAATTAAAATATATATTAGTCTACGAGGAAATATGGTGACGCGCTCTTGTCATCAACTTTTTTAGTATGACATTTATTTATGACATTCCATCAAAAGAAATACGAGGAGTGTTTCCTCGTAGATCTGATCTGCCCTAATTCTAACTTTAAAAAGAAATAGAAACTGAGTCTAAAATAGTCTAGCTCGTAGTGTACAATAATAAATAAAATAACACACTCAGCTAAGCCGTGAGCCGTGAACAAAAATAAAAAGAGACAAATTTATAACGCATAAAAAATAATACACTGTACTGCTCTGTATATATCCAATATAGGACTACGTAGTCTATTAACTACTCCTCATCTCACTCTTTCTCTTTTCTTTTAATTAATTAGAACGACTATTAACTGGGTTCGTCTAAATAACCCAACATGCTGTGATGCTGTGTTTTGTTCTTTTTGTCATTTCATTTTTCAGCTCTTCTTCTCAGCAGCGGCACAGAAATTTCTTTGTTTCTTACGGTATTATAGTCGTCTACGAGTAGCTGATCAATACAAAACCACCAAGCGAATAAAATAATTAGCAGTCAAACAGCGGTGCAGAAAATGCCTCTCAACAAATACTGATGATCAGCAATGTATATTTTATCTGCTTTGCGCGTTTCGACGAGCACTAACTAACATTTCGATACCTTTTTCCAACTAAATTATCTCAGAATTCAACAACAGTTGGGTTGATTCTGGTAAGAAACCCTGTCCGTCAAGCTTTGGATCGCAACGTATTATCGTGCGCAACACTGCCAATATGGATAAGCCTAACAGTCGAAACAAAATGAAAGCGTTGCGGAAAGAGTTACGGAACTGGAAAATAGAAAGTGCTTTGATAAACGATGCAAAAAGGAAAAAGCGACGAGCGGCCATGGACGAAAATGAAAGAGAAATGATGTCGTGGCTCCATGTAAGTAAACCGAAGCGTGGTAAGAGAATAGGACGAACCCTGAAAAGGAGAAAAGAGGCCAGGGAGTGGTTCGATCATTTGGACTTTGACAGTTCGGGCGAAATAGACGAAAACGAATTGGTCGTGCCTCTTATCTCAATGGGGTTTGCACATAGTGTCGAAGAGGTCAGAGAGTTAATTTCCCATGTCGATACTGACGGCAGTGGGGAGATAGGATTCGATGAGTTTTGGGAAATCTTAAACGATAAAAGCAGCGACAATGCCTTCAAAAAATTGCATCGCGCCCTTGACTCCGGCGAGCTGGGTGACCATAACCTGGTAGGGGTGGAAACGTTACTATCATCCTATCGAAGAAAGGTTCTTTTGGCCGCGCTGACATCGTACGGAGTGCCAAAACCTAATGAGAAAGGTTTCACTTCTCGAGAAAAGGCAAAGTTCAAGCGAAGCATAAATGCATTAGACCAAGTGTTTATTCGCAGAGATAACGAAAAGGCAAACACATCGTCGGAAACTGCCAATAAGGAAACGCGCCTGCCGCGACCGAAATCCCTGAAGGCCGTATGGCACGACAAGATAAATAGAATGGACAGAAAGATGGTCCACAATTCGATCCGAGAAGAACAAAACGCCATTTGCTCAAAATTAAAAAGTGTGGAACGGCAGATACTGACAGTGCCCCGAACAAAGGAAAATTGCCCTGGGAAAAACCTATACTCCGAAGACAGTGCGCGCACCTTGTTGGCACTGCCCCCTCCACCGGGTGCAAAAGAAATGCTAGAAAAAACTAGGGCTACCCTCCGCCGAGAGCGGGAAGAACTCAGAGAACGTATGCGTCCCCCTCCTGGTGTGAACCCTACTTTGGCCAAACTCCTGAAAACCCAGGCAAGTCGAACTGAAGGATTAGTTCCAAAAACACAAAGCTTAATGGGAGTCCCTGCGGCACGAGAGAGCCTACCTATAACGGTAACTTTAAAAATTGACAGGTTTTCTTCCCGAGCCCATTCCATAAACCCTTTGACAGCTTCGATGATACATGGTATTTCAGACAAGTATAAAGATCTGTCGAGGTTTCAGAGGCGATACGCTCACATCGTGCAGTGAGGATATAAATTAAAAACAAACTATATGCTCTTATGTTCGAAGTAGGTAAAAATTAAACTAAAAAGTTATATATTTTAAAACTCTTTTTAAAAAGAAATTCTTTAAACGATATGCTAGAGCGTGACAAGAAAATACATTTAGCGCCTGGTGAACGTTTTTCCTTTCGCCGTTTTCTTTTCTTTGATAACGTTGTTTTTCATTCTGGCGCTTGACAAAGCACCAAGCAAGCTAGTGACACGCGAGCGCATTCTTGAATGCAAATGCGATTTTGATGCCTTTATGTGGTAGTGCAAATAATTCCGAAAGCTAGCCAGCATGCTGACGGTCTTGTCTACTCTGTCAGAACTTACGTGGGATGGCAAAATAGTGAACGTCAAATAACCAAGCACGTTGCCATCGCTCTGTTCAGAAGTGACCCCAAATTGCTCCAGCTCTCTACCAGGACCCCTTGTAAATGACACCGGCGGTGCACGACGCACTGTTCTCTGTGCCTCCGAGAATTCCTGCAAAAAAACCCGTGCAATTGCAGTGTCAGTTGGATCCGGAAAGTCCAGCACAAAGGTTACAACGACGCGGTCGCTAGATGGTATCAAATACAGGTTTTCCGTCGGCCTCGGTTGGAACGCCATAGGTGGCAAGTTGCCGCAGGTCCCAGCGTTTAAAGCTTCGAAAGCGGTCTGGAAAGGACTGCTGGCAATAATTGTTTTCAAACGGCTAATATTTTCAATTGTTTCTTCGATGGTCCCCTTCATGCTCTCTAGGCTAACTTTCAGGGTGAGGTCATAGCCCTCCACGGGTTCGGCAGAAAACATTCCTTCGAACTTATCTACAAGAACGTTCTCTGCACCACAGGAGTAAAGTTCAGCATAGCACGGCATTTGTATTGATACTAGCACTTCTGACGGTTTGTCAGCAGTGACTAAAACATGAAACTGCGCATCGTCAAAGTCACACGCTCTGATGTCAACGGGCTCTTGCCGGGAACCAGGTTCGAAGTGGTTTTGCAAGGCTTCTTTCACCATAAGGTTGCTGTCGTCCAAGAAGATATACCCCGTGGAGTTCTTCCCATCGTTTGCAAGTGAGGCCATTGTAACACGTGTGGTTGGTTCGTGCTGATTGAATATATAAGTTCCACTGTTTTATTTCAGAACAAAGGGGTTTAACACCAACGCGTTCGTCTCCTCGTTCAATTTTTCATTCTCACCGTCCGTTTCTTGCAAATAGTCCATCATGTCATTGCAAAATTGTTTCATTGACCAAGAAGCATCACACACCACCACTATTATTATTTTATTCATTTTTTTTTGATAATCACTATTGTTGTTGTATTAGCTAGTAGATCTAGTTGTATTTGTCTATTAATAATACTACAGCTGACGTCGTGATGAGTAATACAATTAATAGTAGATTTAGATTTAGTATCTTGTTTTTCATCTGATGAAGGATAATTAAGGATATAATTAAATTGTAAAAATAGTATACGAGGAGTAGGTATACTATTTAATATATAATAATTATCTATATAATTAAATATACAAAATAATTAAATTTTAAGAATTAAAATAATTATAAAATATGTAATTTAATCCTTATCATAAATATTTAGGCATTCGATCTTCTCTCTGTTTTATTATTCTCCGTCCTCCCTTGCACTATTTCCCTGCTGTATTAAATTCTTCTTACTGTGTCCTCCTTCTTCAAGTATATAAAATACATTTTACCATCGAATCAGAAGTTTGTAGGTGCTATTTATATGTACTTAAAATTCCGTTATTACTTGAACTGGGTTGTTGGTTCACTCATGCAGTTAGGGAGGAGAATGGAGAAGGGCGGTTGTGTTTGTTCTTGGATTAGTTTATGATTAGTTTTGTTTTTGGATTAGTTTATGATTGCATGCACAACTTGAAATTCAATTTCATTGGCTTTATTTGCACCCCTATTGGACAGTAAATATTTGAATTGTTTGTGCATACATTAAACCGTTTACATATCTTATACAGATGGATAATATAAGCTCTTCCGAGATTGCGTCAACACTTTCGTATGCATTCAAGTCGCTTGATGTCGAATCAGAAGGAGAAATCCCCGTCACTGAATTAGTAAGTTGCATCAGGACGCATGTGGAGACACAGACGCTGGACATTGTAAAACGAAAGTCCAGCCATGGGCGATCGTTGGACCTTCAGATGAAAATTGAAAATACAAAAAACTCATTGCTGCGGTCAGTTGGCCCAGACGACAAAGGCGCCCTCGTCACAATAAAAAAACCGGGAACCAATCAAGGTGCTATTGGAAACGTTCACCGTGTTGTGAACAGTGCTGCCTACGTCCAAATCCACGATGGGCAGTCGAAAAGGGTGGTTGGCCCTATCGATATCAAGCATCTAGAAAAAAGCGAAACTTCATCGTCAAACTTTGCCGACGCTCGTTTAAGAGTTCAAAAGGCTGTTGGAGAAACCATCCATGACTGGATGCTCCATTCAGACCATGAGGATCTTAGGAAAGAAGCCCCAAAATTTTTTACCGCGTATTTCGCTGCTGGAGATCGCATTGCACGAGCTGCAGATGCGGATGGTAATGGGTTTATTTCGGAGGATGAATTTCTCATGGCATTTATGACTGTTTACAACGAAACTAAGGGGAAACGGGACATATTAAAATCGTCTGCCTCAACGCCGCTAAAACAGTACGAGAGAGTACACAACAGTCTGCTGAAATATAAAGGTTCTGAAAAGCTCTCTCTAGATGGAATCATGATGGACAAGGGCGGCAAACCGGCAGGCGAACTTACGGTAAATATTATTAGGGCCTCAAAACTTTCGCCCATGAACTTTGAAGAAAACGCAAATCCATACGTTTCCGTGTCTATGCCCCCAGGTGCAAATGGGGAAGAATTTTTAGGTGGCAGCAAAGATAGTCCGGTAGAGAAGAAAACAAGGGTTGTCCAGGACAATTTAAGCCCCATGTGGAACACAAAATTTGTGTTTACTCCCCTGCGTAAACGAGGTGGGGTCGTGATATTTAAAGTTTTCGACAATGATACTGTAATGAACGATGAACTTATCGGTGAAGTAAGCGTTAATATTGCGAGTATCTTGCCGAGCGAAGAGGAGGATGCTTCCGACATGAAGCGGCTGACATTGGAATTGATGAATGAGGGCAGTGTGCGAGGTGAACTTACTGTAGAGTTTCGCGTTTGTTACTCAAAAATTAATTTCTATTCCAGACAGCTGCAGTCTATGCAAGAGAAAAAGAACGCTTTGATATCCCAAATTATCGAGGCAGAAAATGCACTTTGGCTTCTCATCTCCCCGTTTCGCAACCTGTCAAACATGTACACTGATGCACATCCAGAAAAAGAGACCGGAGTTGAGTTCCATGCCGAAGAGGCACACGAGTCATACCAACCAACTGGATCAGATACAACCTTAGAGTTGCCCAACCTTCCCGTTTTCAAGTTGCCAAAGGTAGTTTTAGTAGCGAAATTTTTTTTTTGTGGGTTTTCTATATTCTCCTTCCTAATGCTTTTGCTTGGGTTGATACTGAATGGTGGGGGAGAGAACACTTACGCAAAAATATTTCCTGGTGAACCGTAGTATTTTTAGGTAGGAGGTGGAAAATAACAATATTCTATGCATCTGTAAATAGGGTAAATAAACTCAATAGTACTATATATTCGTATTATATATTATACTGTTGTGTGTTTTTCGTAGATTATGGTAAATTTCATAGTACTCATAAAAGTAAGTTGGAAGGAATTCGTGAGTTGTATTTGCCAACAAAAAAACGGCTCCACAACAACAAAAAATAAAAGGACCGCTACATTACAACAGCAGGTGTAACGACACAAAAATAAAAAAAACTTCTTCTTCTATCTACGGTATCATCTCCTCCGCGTCGTAGTTCAACAGATGGTGGTTCGTCAATTAAATTCGTTAAGAAACAAAAAGGACTAATTTCTTTTAAACCAAATCGGATCGAAGAAAAATGACTTGCTCTTCTTAATCTTTCGTGTAAATGCGAAAAACTTGACTGCTGGTATAAACGCATATTGTGCTCATCGTGTGAAAAGAAAAAGATCATTATGACAAGAAAGCCCGCAGACGTAAGTCTGTATGATTTTTCCTATCAAACCATTGCTGGCCTCGTAACACTTCCAATAGAAGTCGACTGCGAGCGAGATAATCCTTTCAAGGTCGCAAAACTGTTTTGTGAATTAAATCATTTGTACGACAACAAAGTCAAAATGCAAATGGCAGAAGGTTTGACGGACTTTATTACAGTGGAACTCCGCACAAGGCTAATCCGTGCACAGAGCGAGATCCAACTTCTCCAATCAGTCTACACGGCCAGTAACACAGAAACAAGTAGCACATCGCACACAAGCTATTATGAAGGCAAGATCATTTCTCAACTCCGGGAAGAAAACGACGCACTGCGAAACATAGTGAGCTTAAATGAGAGCGGGGGAAAGGGTTTGGAGAAATCCGTGTTATTGCTGACAAACAAGGTCAGTGAAGAGCGTCGCCGAGCTGATCTTTTTTCTGGAAAGCTGGAAAAACTCAGTGAGCAAATAGGGGAAAACATATCTGTAGATCAAGTGCTGGAGAAGGTCCATACGCTTCGTTCGTCCCTCGCGAACGAGGCGCATATTAATAGAAGTCTCAGAGCTGATCTAAAATTTGCAAAAGACCATAATGCAAAGCTGGAAAGAGAAAGTTCGGTTTTAAAATCGCATATAGGCGCCGCAATTGAGACAATGTCGGACTCTTCTTTATCTATTAAATTGAAAAACGCTGAAGATAAGTTGGCCTCCACTCAAGCCACCCTGATGGATGAGCGTCACTCTCGCATGGTACTAGAGCGCACGGACAAACAAAGGCGTGGTTACACGCACAAAGAGGTTGCCCAGTGGGCAATAAATCGTCGCAGGGGTAAATTGCAGTCTCATGGATTTGCCGGGTACTCGGACCATGTGCTGACCGCTGCTACTTCTTCGCCAAAGGGTGCAGCAAACCTCCACGATTTAAAAAACATGCTTTCTCAAACAAAATGGTTGGTAGATGATTGGCAGTGGAAAAATGCGGCGGAAGATATATACTTGATGCAAAATAAAACAGGCAGATACCAATATGTTAAAGGCATGGCCACTCCGCGTCTTATAGGTCAAGCGCTTAGTGATATGAGATGGTTTTCATGCCAGGCCGTTTGGCAATCAAAGATTCAAGGCATGAACAAGGAGGGTTTGGTGAAACTTGCGGCCAATTTTGCGGCTGACCTAGAACAGATGCATGGGGTAATTGAAAGATTGGAGATATCGCAGGGAAAACAGCAAGCCCGTACATCCGACAGTCGTCGCCATGAACAGTACGGGGTAGGAGGAGCTTCCATTCACAACAGAGCCTTAATGTACCCGAACGCGCCGCAAAATGCGGGAAACAAAAGCATTATCGATGGGTTAGACAAAAACGTTTGGTCCACGTGGGCAAACGAAAAACATGAAATTCACAAGAAGAACGAGAAGGTTGTGCTTTCGTTGCAGGAAGAGGTTGCAAGCGAGCGACAAAGGTCGGAGTCTTTGTCTGACGAGATCGCTACAGAGCTCTACAAAGTTCTTGCCGTATGGCAGTCTGAAAGAGAGCGCCGGAAAGAATAGGGACATTTTCGTTTTGATTTCACTGCTGTGTTATTATTTCATTTAAAAGGTGGCCGCGCGGGAAAAGTTGAGCAGCACGCGGCTTAAGCCGAGTAAGAAGAAGAACGAATTAGGTTACAGGTCCCGAAAAACTAATGAACCTCTCAATTTTTTATACAAACAACGGCGGTTGTGCATATTATAATATGCCAAAAAACAGGCCTGTATAAATATTTGGTAACATACTATATAATTTTTTTAAATATTTGGTACTCTCACTCAAAATCAGCACTTTCCGTGTAAATATTGTTGGTTGTTGATCTTCAATTTTTTTGCTTCTTCGATTTTCCATCCATGCCGTAAGCTTCCGCCGCCCGCTTCGTGACCTGCTTCATCTGGTTAAATACGGGGTTCAGTTGCTGCGTGCAGCGAATGAACGTGGTGCGCTTCGGCAACTCCTTCGCCCGAGACGCGCCCACGTTAGTGCACGTCGACCGGACGCCGCCAAGGATTTCGTTGACACATGAGAATTGCTTAATTAACACACAGCCAATTTTTTTAATTTTAGTTAGTTTTACAAATTTAACTCTTATCATTACTCTACGAGGCACTTAATTTGATCTCTTTTACTTTTGTTGAAGGACTTTAAAAATATCAAACATTTTCTTGGACATGGAAGTGTCGCATTGTGCGAAGCAGCTTTGACCGCAAAATCCAACGTTGCAAAAACATTCACCATTCATACAATCACCATTGCCGTTACATTTATTGGGGCATAGCTTTTCCTTGCAAAACTCTCCTTCAAACCCTGTTCTGCATTCGCAAAAAAACTTTTCGGACAAATTGTCCCAAAGGCAAGTGCCCTGGCCGTGGCACATTGATTTACTATCACATGTTCGGCCAGATGGCGACTTGCCCATTCGTGTCTTTTTCAATAACAAAGATTGAGTGCTAATTTTATCTATGGTCTTCAGCAATTTGTCGTGATCGGGTGCGTGCGGATGATATGTCTTGATCCTAGCCATCGCAGTTGCCCCAGTGATGGTCTGTCCGGTTCCTGTCGCGCTACTGTTCCCAGAAGCGTCGAAGCTAGATTCTATAGATCCTGCCTTTGGACCTTCACTACTGGTATTGCCGGATTTGCTTGGTTTCTCCCAATCTTCGGCTTGTATCATCATCGTCGCGTGAAGCAATACTTTTCTCTGGCGCTCAAGACGGGCAAGGCCTGCCTTTGATTTGCGTACAACGAATGCAAAAGCGATACAACGATGGTTTTGTTGCGTGAGTTTCTTTTCTGCGATGCTCTTGTGCAATTGCAATGCTTGTCTTTCCACATACTTGGTGCTCAGTTGCGAGTTCATTTCCAATATCTTTGAACAGGTTTCAGCATGGCCGCAAACAATCTTACCCAATGCCCGTTCTGACGATTTTAGGTTCGCAGTTAATTCCTGGGATGCCTTCGCATGGTGCAAGTTAAGTATGTTTGTATTTTCCAGTTCGATCTGATCCCGTAGCCCTTTCAAAAGAAGCGTCGCATCTGGTCCTGCAGTTTGAAGAAGTCTATTTGTTTCAGTCATATCTTTTTTAAGGTTAGAAATTTCTAGCAACGTTGCTCGAAAGACGTTCTCTTTTCCCGACGTTTTTTCTGCCGCCTTTATTGCAACATCTATAGCTGCAAGAAGCTTTTTGTTTTCTTGCAGTTTCGACTGTTTCAATGATTTGACATTTGCATCAACATCTGCGGAGTGGGCTTCCAGTTTTGACAACAAACGCTTTACAACGATCCGTTCCTTCGAAAAGTGTTCAATCTTTTGCTTTAAATTGATGATGTCCAAATCGTTTTGGTTCAATCTGGAGATTTTGTCCTTAGCAGCATGAGCCAGCGCCACTTGCACCTTGCTGCAGCCACGGATATGTTCTGTTGCCTCTTGAAGTCGCCCTTGAAATGCTCTAGTGTTTTTGTCGAGAGTGAGGCTCAAACGCTTTAATTCAGCCCGGGCCTCGTAAATGTTTTCTTCGTCGGCGAGACGCAGCATCGCTGCTTTGAGCTCGTCTGAAAATCCAAACTTTGCCTCGGACACGTGTGCTAACAAGTCTTCTGGACTCCTTGCGCGAGGGGCTTCTTCCCTGTGCGATGCCGCGTACAATTTTTCTGCCATGCGCATGTCGTAAGCAACTATGGAGGCTTCTTCCTTTGCAACATTATCGTTTTTTGTGTTCCGTAAATACCCTTTACCCATGAATCTATTTCGTTTGTTTGTCATCAAGAAAGATGGCAGCGTTTTCCCGGTAGCAAAATTGCCGTTTTCACTACCATACCGAAGAGCTTTAGATGCAGTGTCGGCATCAATGTCATCAGGAAGAGAGTCGGCTATCTTTTTGCGAGCACTGGAAGACAATGCGGCAACCAAGGTAGCTCCGACGTCTGGAATTTGATCTACCCCTGTTGCCCCTGTCATTGTGGTGAGACTATCAATTGCGCCAGATTGAGAGGGAAGGAGCAACTTGGCATACTCTCTTGTTCTTCGGTGTATGTTTGCAATTGCATGTTTCATGTGGTCCTTTACTTGTTTTTCAACTTTCTTGTCTACCGGGGAAACAATGTCGGGGTGCTTCAAGAATTTTTTGGCGGCGTGGTGCGCAGTGGGATC
>JACKZZ010004033.1_pt1 | contig 23552 bp, 9 predicted proteins | sample 8027871 | NCBI WGS metagenome assembly JACKZZ01 (sample SAMN15724774, study PRJNA655200) | protist metagenome | isolation source: fluorescence activated cell sorting (FACS) single amplified genomes of... | place: USA: West Boothbay Harbor, Gulf of Maine | collected 2000-07-19 | reverse complement strand
ACACACTCACTGGACCGGTCACGAAGAATAAACGCCCATCGCCAAGCACCTTAAGTCTTCTATCAGTGTGTTTATAGTTGTGATTGGCAAATTGTATATTCGCGTATTCATCGAAGGTATCAATGCCTGCATCAGCTATTGCTCTCATGGAAGATTCTGGCAGAATAGAAGCCACGGCTTCGTGCAGAGCCTCTGAGCGTTGTGTGGATTCGCCAAGGACCACCACGACATTTCGCTTTGGTTTTGCGATGGGGGAGGTAGAGAGAGCACTAGAAATCCAAGCCATGAATCCCCTTCCTCCACTACTGCTGCTACCACTATAGTGGATGTTATCATGACGCAGCTGGCCGAGCCAGATTCTCAGGCGAGGGCTCACGAGAGAGATATGAACTACCTTCAACTTCGCAATACGCGGCAAGCCAGCCTCGTGGTCGAGGAGATGCGTGTAGGACGAGCCCCCCCCTGCAGAGGTTCCCATGAATGGAAAGTTCAGCTCCACCTGGTTCCAAGCACTGGCGCTGCCAAAGACTCGCTTCCATCTCCTGGAGACGAGCATGAAGAGACACCCGAGAGATTGGATGCTTAGGCCTAGCCAGCTGACAACATCAACAAGCATGCTATCACTGACTAAAGAGTTCAAAGGTCCCTCGGTAATGATCTGAAAAGAAGGATTGTGCATGGTCTCACAGACTTGGAACAGTGACTTGTTGGCGTCTATGAGATTGCCACTCTTGTTGCGAACACAGGGGTATAGATAGGTCAGCTCGCTGCAAAGCTGCGGTTCCTGTATTCTCAGCAGTTGCGCTGCTTCATCGAGAAGAAAGCCGAAAGTTAACTCTTCACTCTCTTGGACAGTCACATGTACCTGCTTGTGTTTTGTGTTGAAATGGGTTGAAGGGAGAGGGGTAAGTGTATGCGAGAGACAGAGACAAAGACTGAGACAGAGACAGAGATAGAGACACATGCGCACTTACCACATGGGGTGCCTCCTCGTCCTCTGGGTTGATCTTGGCATTCATCACTACTTCTATCGTGAGGGTGGAGTCATTTGGCAAGCACTGCATGCTCTTGGATGGAGAGGAAATGCAAATCACAGGCAAAAATTTCTGACTTCTGACCAGCTCGTTTTCAGACTCGACTGCCTGGTGGAAAACCTCGAAGCTGACGATTTGCAGGAAAGTTCGGAAAGTCTGCATATTTCTCTTTGCAAGAATTATTGATCTGGCAGATTACCAGCGTCATCATGTTTTCTCGTCTCTCTCGTTCAGTCGTGCGCAAGTACGCCTCCGTGGCTGGTCTTACCGCTGCCTCTTTCACCGTTGCGGCTTGTGATTTCGACGCCAAGGGCTTCCCAAGTGCTCTGACTTTCCCTGGTCCCAAGAAGACCACCCCGTTGAGCTTGGCTGGCGTAGGTATGCGTAGAAAGAACTTGTACATCATGGAGGTCGACGTGTATCTTGTTGGTTTCTATATGGGCAAGGATGCCATTGCAGCTGCCAAGAAATGGTCTGCCGCACAAGGCAGCCTTCAAGAAACTTTGATTACGGATGCATTTGCAGGAAAGGGCGATCCTATGGCTGCTGTCACTTTGAAATTCGTGCGTGGTGTTGGCCAAGACGCTATCGTCGAGGCCTTTAACGAGGCTTTCAAAGGTCTCGACCCTGAAGCCATTGTTTGCTTCAAGGAGGCAACCAAGAAAGCAATCGGTGAGAAGGGTATGAAAGAGGGTGAAGAATTCAGCTTTTTCTGGTTCGGTGACTCCAATGGTCTCGTCGTAGCAAAGAATGGTGCCGCCATTGAGCAGGTACCCAACACCAAAGCTGTCAAAGAGCTGGAGAAGCGTCTTCTCGGTGTCTACCTCGATAACAAAACATCCGTCTCCCCCGAGCTCGTCAAGTCCGTGACGGATAACTACGGCCAATAAAGGCGAGGTTGGAAAGAATGAGTGGTAATAATAGAGTTTTAAACGAAGAAGAGAACGAAGGGATTATGAGGTTTGCAGCAGAAGGGTGTGGGAACGGGGAGCAGCCACGACACCATGACATGACACTCCGCCACTTCGCCATGCCCATTGAACACCTGGTCTTCTTCCCTGCTTACTATACCACCATTCTCGTATTACAGAATTATTTCGTCGTGTGTAAACAAAAAGAAAGCGTACTCACTAATCGATCCAAGAAAATCTTCTTCTGTGTGTGTGTTTTGGGGTGTTTTTTGTATTGTGTCGCACGACGTGCGATTTCCAGATTTCTAATTGATCCAATTGGATCTTGACCTTCCTGTCTAGAGTCGCTCTGTCTCTTTTAAAAGTCACTTCACGAATCGTGTTGCTTGTGCCCTGATTGCTCGCCATGACCGACATACAGCTGGGACAATGTGTGAGCAGGTTCGTAGAAGAGTATGGTCGCAAGCCTCAGTGTGCAGTATTCGCTCCAGGACGGGTAAATTTGATTGGAGAGCACGTGGATTATAATGATGGCTTCGTATTACCATTTGCTCTACCTTTTCGCACAATCATCGTAGGTGATGTTGTTAGATCCTCCAATCATACCAGTCGTGTGACTTCGTGCAACATCATCCCGACATCCGACAACACTGCCACATTCACCTGCGACTCCACCCTGTCGAAAGGACAGCCTACTTGGGCCAATTACGTCAAAGGTGTTGTTTATCAATACCTAAACGACCTACCACCTGGCGCTGCATTTGAGGCAGTGATTATGTCAGATGTGCCGATTGGCTCCGGCTTAAGTTCCTCTGCATCTTTGGAAGTAGCTACGGCAACATTCCTCGAAGTACTGTACAAGCTGGACACGTCGTCATCTATACCTGGAATGACGAAAGCGAAGCGATGTCAGTTAGCTGAGCACACATTTGCGGATATGCCCTGTGGAATTATGGATCAGTCTGTGAGTGCAATGGCACATGAAGGGAGTTTACTCTTATTGGATTGTCGGACGAATGACTTTCAACTCATCACAGTAGGGAGCAAAGCGCCACCTGGTACCCCTTTACCTGCTGTCGTGATATGCAATAGCAATGTCAAGCACACTTTGAGTGGTAGCGAATATCCTGATCGTGTTCGCCAATGCAACGAAGCTGTAGCTGCACTCCAGGAGATGCACTCTGAGATAAAAGCTCTTCGTGATGCAACTATAGAACAGTTGGAGGCCTTAAATAAGCGTGGTTCTGAGAAGCACAAAACAGCAGTACCGCATTCGGGCAATTATGCAGCTAAAGTAGCAAGTAAAGACAAAGTAAGGCTGGCAAAGAAAGCATCTAGTGGAAATTTAAGAAAGCAACAAGAGCAAAAAGTGGAAGCTGGCGGTGGTCCCAAGGCGGCATCATCATCATCATCAATTTCAGAAGTTGCTTATCAACGTGCCCATCACTGCATTTCTGAGGACTGCAGAACTATTCGAGCTGCACGTGCATTGGAGGATGGCAATTACGAAATTGTTGGTGACTTGATGACTCAGTCGCATCTCTCCCTACAATTTGATTACGAGGTTTCTTGCAGTGAGTTAGACTTGTTAGTTTGTACTGCTTTAAAAGTCCCTGGAGTTTACGGTAGCAGAATGACTGGAGGAGGTTTTGGTGGATGTACTGTCAATCTTGTCAAGGCTGATTGTGTTGATGAGTTGATTTCTCAACTTAAGCAGGCGTACCCTGCTTGTGATTGTTACTTGGCTACACCATCTGCTGGTGCTGATGAGTTACCTCTTGACTCTGCCATGGCGGTCATGACCGGGTCCGTTAGTCGCTATGGCGATTCTGTTGGAGATAATGATAGTGACAATGACAACAGCGAGGATTGGCTGTCCACGCGAGTTGATGATGTTTTACTGAGTATGATTGACAACCCATGGCTAACAGCTGCTTCAATTACTGCTGCTGTTGCAGTCGTTGGCATGATTTTGATAAGAAGAAACGACAAGTTTTTGCATGTTGTGAGGAGTTTAGGAAACAGGCCAATGTGACATCTTAATATACTGTTATATTTTATCTTCTACTTATACAAGTCTTCTACCTCTACATCCCCTAGAACACTGTGCCATGGAGTCGCTTTCCCTTTTGCTCCACTTTTTGTTTTTTATTTGCACAATAATTTATTAATCCTTGTCACACTATAATCTAGAGCTTTATAAAGCTCTAGTCTATTCCGATAAATCCAGAAGGGGAGTTTTTGCCTCTGCTGCGCTGCGGCGCGCGTCCTATGATGATGTGGATTCAATGGTCAGCCGTACTCGTGGGATCTAACGATTTTGGAGGTATAGGTTCGACTCTCTTCGGTTGAGCATGATTGGATGCACCAGTGAATCTCAGATGACGAATAAGGTGGGCTAGATAATTAATTGCTTGATTGAAACTGAAAAAGACTCGTAGGAGATCAAAGACAGCATCAGCACCATGTCAGCACAAGCCAAGGCAATGGAGGTCTTGCGTGCCATCAGCAAGTCATCCAATACAGCTGTCCAATTGGATGATGTCCCTGAAGAGTTTCTTCGAGGTGCGGAGATTCGGTTGAATCGGTGGACGATGGTAACGACTGATAAGAACATGAAGCAACTATCTCAGCAACCAGAGCAAATTCACTATATTGATTGTGATAAGCCCGCTGTGGAAGCATTCTTTTGGGACTTTTGGACGCCAAAGCCAGGTTCATCCATTGGGGTGACAACTCTAGATATTACTGGAGCGAAAGCAGTTACAGAATATGGTATCACAGTTGTGGCAAGAAAAAATCCTCAATTGAAGCATCTGATTATACAGGGTTGCATACAAATTGGGGATGTTGGCTTGCGCGAAGTAGGCATGAATTGTCCGCAATTGCTTAGTTTGAACATGTCTGGTTGTCATGCTGTGACAGGTTCTGGCTTAATAGCTATTGCTGAATGTTGCAAATATTTACAAAAACTCGATGTATCGAAATGTAGCAAATTAGAAGCATTTGGTGTTTCCAAACTGTTCTATAATTGTAAAATGCTTGAAGAGTTGAATTTCGCAGGTATGAATATTATTGGCGATCAAGAAATCATTGTATTAGCGCAAAATTGCCCTAATGTTGTGTATTTTAATGCACCTGAGTGTACATTTATTTCAGATGCTTCGACACAATTACTAGCAAAAATGTGTCCTGATTTAGATTACGTCGATTTAAGTCGTACAAGTATGGCTAGTCGAATTACTGATTTAACTTTACTTGGGTTTGGGCAAAGTTCACAATCATTACGTGTATTGAAATTGAGTGGATGTGAGCATTTAACTGATGTTGGTCTCATGTGGTTAGCTGAAGGTTGCAAAGTACTTGAAGAATTAGATGTCAATGGTTGCACCAAAATAAGCGATGCTGGTGTTAGATCATTAGCCAATCACTGTTTAGCATTAACAAGTCTAGATATTTCACATGCCAAACTTGTTAGTGATGTTGGTGTTGCTAACATATCAGCAGGATGTCCAAAATTGAAACGTCTTCTTCTACATGGCTTATATTTGATGTGTGATCCACGCGTTATTGTCAATACGAAAAAAGGTGTAAAACTTGAATCATGGCAAAGTGTTATTGGGTTACAAGCAGTAGCACAACATTCAGAACACTTGGAAGAAATGGATTTGACTGGCTGCTTTCGATTGAATAAAAGTATTGGTAGCTTTCTCGCAAGAATGAATACCTTGAAGAAAATTAATTTCACTGCTTGCAATCAAATGACAACTGAGCAACTGGTAAAGCTTGCCAAGGGGTGCCCATTAATTGAAGATATCAATTTAACAGATTGTGGTGAATGTGTTAATAGCATAGCAATTACTGCTTTGGGAAAATACTGTTCTGGCCTGCATACTTTCGTGGCGCAGCGATGCATGGACATACAAGGGGGTGCAATTATTGCTTTATCGAAAGTTGATAGTTTAGTAAAACTAGATTTATCTGGATGTAAAAGCTTGACAGATATGATGATGTTGCCATTAACCGAAGTCGATAAAGTAATGGAACTGAAGACATTAATTTTGGTGAATATTCCCTACATCACGGACACCACTTTGGCTTGGTTTGCGAGTAAGACACATAACATTCAATTAATGGCTTTGAGAGGAAGTAGTATCACAAAGCACAGTGTACAGGCAGTACGAGACCGCTTCCCAAATAGCGACAAGCTTGATAATGAAAACTTCTTGGGATTTTGGCCAAAATTCCGAATGGATGATAGAAGAATGATGAACAAATACTATTTCTCAAGACAAGGATGGATCAAGATTCAGGCCAGGCAGCGCTCATGGTTAGCACGTAGGCGCGTGAAGAATATTGTTCAAAAGCGCCGTTTCAAGAAAGCTGTCAAAGTATTACAGAGTATGTGTCGTTTATTTGCCGCCATTAATATAGTACATGCTGCTCGATTAAAGGAAGCTGCTTACCAACGACAGGCTGTCCTTGTCACTTCAGTATTTTATATTGGCGTTGCCAAGAAGAAAGTGTACCGGAAGAAAATGGCCCTGCACGAGTCTTTTATACGCCGTATGGCAATTCTTATACAAACAAGGTGGAGGATGTTCTTCGCTTGGACAGTGCGGATGGAAAAGATTCGAGTATTTAATGAATGGATGCGTCGACGCAATTTTGGTGCTACGAAATTCCAAAGCATTGTCAGAGTTTATTTTGCAAAATTGCGCATATTGCATATTAAAGCAATGAGAAAAGCTCGAGTCTTACTTGTAGAAAGGAAATCTATTGTAATTCAGCGTTTATGGCGTGGTGGACGAGGACGAATTAAAGCAGCAGAACGTAAAAAGTATTTGGATTGGTTTTTGATACGAAGAGATACGGCTGCAGCACAAATTCAACACAAAGCTCGTCAGCTTTACACGAATAAGCTTGTAGCAGAAAGGCAAGCTAGGAAGCGTCTTTTGTTTAAATCAGCTACTTCAATCCAATCACTCATTCGAGGTTTTATGTGTCGTCTCGTTCTTGCACAGGAAGGAGCTGAGGAGTTTGAGATTCGTCAAGATGGGGCTGCCACTATGATGCAGTCTGCATGGCGCAGAAAGGCTGGCTATATAATTTACAAACGAATGCAGGACGAAGTAATTATGAGAGAAATGCGCGTTGCTCGTGCAGCTGTAGTCGTGCAATGTGCTCATCGTGCCAAGTTTGCAAGAAGAGAATTGACGCGCAGACAAGAAGAATACCTCAATCTATTAAAAGCAAGAGTCGATATGGAACTATGGGGTGTTTGCAAAATTCAAGCTCTATGGCGTGGATTAGGTGGTAGACGCCGCTTCGACGAACTTTTACGTGAAAAGAAGGGTAAATGGAAAGAATTGTACGACGAAGACAAGCAAAGACGCTTTTTTTACAATAAGTTGACAGGAGAAATTCGATGGAGAATGCCACAAGACTTGTTAGATTTGATTCCTCATCCTAAATGCGATAACTGTGGTTTCTATGAAGCTTTACTCGAATGCGGTGTTTGTAATGAGCTTTATTGTCAGCAGTGTTATGACCAAGTACATTTTGGCGGTAGACGCAAAGATCATGAGTTTAGAACCCTTTATGACTTTTATGGTAAAAGATTGGATTATGGTGATGGAGAATACCCGTCAAAATGGCCTTCAGAAGTCATACAGGACGAGGTACAAGGGTGGATGTTACGTGTAGCACCTATACGCGACCCAGTTCACATGCATAATGACAATTGGGAAGAGTACCAAGAGATTGAACCCGATGGCGCCGATGGGCGCACATTCTACTTCAACCGCACGACATTCGAAGCATCCTATGACCAACCAAAGGAAGTGCAAGACTTCTTAGCCAATGAACAAGCTTGGAGGGAACATGAAGAGTACCAGGCACAACTTGCTCAGCAAGCAGCACTTGACTACCAGGGCTTTGATGGTAAGCCTGGTGGTGGCGGCGGTGGGGGCGGCGACGGTGGTGGTGGTTATGATAACCAAATTCAGCACCAGCAACCTCCACCCACAGATAGACAAAGTGCTCGTGGTGGTAATACTGCGTGGGACACTGGTACTGGTCGCATGACTGGGCGTGTTTCGAACGTTCAGCACCCTCCACCTCCTGCTGCACCACCACCAGATAGTGGACGTGCTAGGAATTATGCATCGAACACAACACATGATGATAAAATTGGCATGATGAATTCCTCTGGTCCACGCAATCGACTTTTGGAGGATAACACCGCCAATACGAGTAGGATGCCACCGGGCAGCGCCCGTGGAGCTAAGGAGTTATCGCAGATGAAAAAAAGGAACAAAGCATTGAAAAAAGCGGGGCTTAAAACTTTGACGGCAGCTGATATTCAAAGAGAAATCGAGGAAGAAGAAAAGCAAGCAGCCTTTGAAGATAATGCATTTGGAAAGAAGCGTCCGCAACTAAGCACTGCCCCTTTCTCGAGCCGATAGGTAAAAACATATGATGTTGATATTGTTAATGATTTTTTTTGTATAATTTCAAAGATGATGTAGAGTTTGCTAGTTAACCTAATTTACAAGACATACTCGGGGGTAACTGCGTGGTACTCAGATAAATTCTGAGACACCAGCTACCTGGGGCACTCCTCCTCCTTGAATTTTAAGGGGGCCACGAAGTTGGAATTTCGACTCACCGCTGTGCTGTCGCTTGCAAAATCGAAGCACAAGTGTCGATTCCTCGCGCGTTGCAATTCCATGAGTTTTTTCCACAGTTGAGTATATATAAGCTACACATATTAGTATATGGTTCACGCTTTAGCATAACTGGTTCACACGCGCCACAATAGCACCTTCCGTGCGAAAATGATCCTGTGCGATGTCTTTTATTGACATATGGGCATTCAATTGACGCTTCAGCTGGTGTTCTTCGTAAAAAGTCCAACATATTCCTTGCATTTCTAAGCCATTTTCGTTACTTGGCTTAACATCAGGTATCGAGGAGGATAACCGCTTCACACGCGCCGCAATAGCACCTTCCGTGCGAAAATGATCCTGTGCGATGTCTTCTGTTGACATATGGGCATTCAATTGACGCTTCAGCTGGTGTTCTTCGTAAAAAGTCCAACATATTCCTTGCATTTCTAAGCCATTTTCGTTACTTGGCTTAACATCAGCCGGGTAACCAAAAAGAAACGTGGGTGTCGGGGACTGCGTTGACTTATTGCCATCGCTAAATTTAACTCCTTCCATTGTTTTTCTCAGTATCTCAACATCATCAGGTGGGGTATCTATAGGGTTTCGGTCTAAACCACCTTTGTTAGAACAATCCTTTGCCCAGTGATCTTCCCCAGCATATTTACGACCTCTAGTTGAGCCTGCAGGCATTCCAGCTCGAGCAGCAGATGTGAAACCAAAGGCAAATCCAGTGCTACCTTTAAAACCACCAGCAATTGGCTCTGCAGCAGAGGAAGCCGCGGATTCCACATTTTCTTGTACCATATTTTTCTTTAAACCCGATAGAATATGAGAAATATCTTGACGATTCAAATGATGAATCACTGCATATGCCTTCTCTTGAATATCACTTTCTGTATAGGGGGTAGGTTTGCAATACTCCGCGCCTCGCACATTGTTAATACCATGCATGACCATCAGTTCCAAGGTTTTCTTCGTTTCCTCCCATTTTGCAGTTTGAGTAAATTCACCAACTACTTGTGATTTAGCATTCTTCAATGTATCTTCAGTAAAATTGTGCTTAATCCACTTGGCGCCAGAGCCATTAACATGTTGTTCCATTCTCCTTTTATAGTTCGTTGTGATACCCACGTAGTAGTGAAGAGTGTCATCTTGATCAAACTCAATTGTATAGAGTGTATGAGACATCCTCGTTTTTAGATCACGACTCGTGAAGAAGGAAAGCTCCGTTCACCCCTTGTGTATCCCAGTTGCAATGAAGTTCCAACTCAGGCGCAGTCATTCCATGATGCTTAAAAAAGCAAAGGCGCAAAGGAAGCTTTGACCTTCCCATGGCGGTCGCATGCTTCCATTGCATTTTGACTTGATTAGCCAAAGCAAATATTGATTTTTTGTGTGGAAAAAGTAGCTGATTTCGGTGTCTCGTGCAGCTTTCTAACGAGGATCTGCCTTGTTTGACTGGCAATCCCTTTGATTGCACGCCACACTCTGCACACCTTCACAATGGAAGTCAAACATGTGAAGGTAAAATCAAGGTTTATGAGCCTCCTCAAAGAGTTGTTCAACAATTCGCTGCCAGTGTTCGTAGCAGCTACTATTTCCCGTGCTGCTACTTCTGTCCTTGCTTTGACTTCCACGGATCTGACTACTCTGATCTGGGTCACGTTTGGATATAGTGTGCTGTTTGTGCAAACGCTTGGTATTCTTGTTTGCACGAAAATGGATCATTCAGCAGACAGCTTCCATTACTACATGCATGTGTGTAGTGAGTGTGCAGGATTCGCTTGGAAGGAATTCGTTGTCCTCATCATGTTGAAATGGTTGTTTGTGAATAAGAACATTGGATATGCTACTGGTGCATGGCTTATTCTTGTACTATGCGCATTTGCAGGGGTATACTTATTCAATGCAGTGCTCGCATTGTATTTCAAGCCAACGGGGAAAGTTTTTACGTCTTTGCGTAAATTCAACTCTGATGCATTTGCTCTGGCAATTTCGTTTTCATTCACTCTTGTCATTGCCAGCTTTTTATACCCTTCAGACAGTTCCCACAGCTTGGCTGGTACTGATGATATTATTAAGGACCCAGACTCAGCGATTGAAGATGTGCACGGCGCAGGGTGGTATTTCTTTGCCTATGCTGTTTTTATCACAGTCATCATGTCCTTTGTGCAGCATAAGATTGGTTGGTTGGTGGAAAAGGCTGATGATGCTCTGGAGGGTCGCGACAGTGTGTTGTCTGTTAGAATGAGTGCAGATAGTGATGACGGCTATAGGTTTTCATTTGATGCCCCATCAACTCACGAGGAAGGGTATTGGAAAAGTATTGATTCAGTAGACCCTGATAGTCAAGCGATGATTGGTGTTTTAGCTGCAAGTGGGAAGAATCCACTGAATAATGGCGTTCTTTTAAGAGAAGACCCTCTTATCTCACCAGTAATTAGAGCAACACACAGTACAACTGATGGTGGTGATTCTGCCTTTTCGAAATGCAATTTGTGGTGGTCCTATATCGATAACGTCATCTTCGCATGGGATCCCCGCGGCTACTGTAAGCAGTCGCTTATGCATATGGGCAACACCGTGGCTGGTTATACTGTTGGTTGCGCATGGTATACCTTTTCCTTGCTAACGTTTCAGAAAGAATTCACTAATATACCGGCAGGAGACGTATTAGGTTTGTTCATCTATTCAGTTGGCATGACCCTTGCTGTGACTCTCATCATGAGCCGTATTGAACGCACCCAAGGTAAAAAGCTTCAAGAAAAGCTCAAGAAATTTGGTCGTGATAGTAGTGTTACTATGGATGTCGTCGAAAAATTTACTGCAAGGTATAAACGCAATAACGAGCTAGCCTTAGTTGCTGGAAGGTTAGCATGTGGTTGGAGCTGGGCAGATTTCTTCACATCCTGTTTTACCTCAGCATTATCTGATGAACAGCGAGAGATCACGCAATACAAGAGCTCTAATTGGCTTGGTGCTATTATCAAATGCTTTGTTGCGGTGATAATAATTGTGACAGGTAAATACATTGATGAATATCTCGTTAAACGTAGGTTGAATAAGATGAATGGTGGAACCAGCTTCCGCAGCCCTGGCATGAAGCTGACCAAATCTGAGCAAGAGGCTAAAAGACAAACAGAGCAGGTCTTTGCAACGGAAAACTTTTCACCTTCAAGATTACCGGATGGTGTTGCTTCTGCTGGGAATGGTGCTCGACTCACTTCCAGCCTTTTAGGTGATGATGATGATTCAGAAGACGAAGTCGTTATTTGATTTTAGAATGCAATGCTTTTAGATGTGAGCTATTATTATCGTTTGTTAATAGTAATAAGTAACTTTGTTCGTATATTTGCCCCCCTCGTTATTTTTTCCCTCCACGTTTTAAATCAGGAGAATGACTCTATGAGCACTTGTCATGGTAAGGTGTCATTATCATTACCATGATCCCTTAGCCTGGAAATCAACATGGTTGCCACTGGAAGGCAACATGCATCTCTCTGTGAACTCATCTGCACAACTCATGCGAATGCGCTCTGAAGTGGCAGGTGATTGCAAGGCAAAGTAACCAGCTTCACCACGCTCAACTCTGGCAGCATCAATGGCTTCACGGATTGCGAAGAATGCAGCAGAGCCCAAAAAGAATGGTGGCTCTCCAACAGCCTTGGATGAATGCACGGCAAACTTATTCTCTCTATCGAACAAATGCACACGGAAATCACGTGGAACATCATTGAACGCAGGAATTTTGTAAGTACCAGGACCTTTGGTGAATAGTTGCCCAGGACGAATCCATGGGTGCTGGGAGTCTCCCCAAGCCATGTCTTCCATCGTGCACCAGCCGTAGCCTTGTACAAAGGCTCCTTCAATTTGTCCAACGTCGAGGGCAGGGTTGATGCTCTTACCGATATCCATGACGATGTCAGTACGGATGAGGTGAGAGTCACCAGTCAAGCAATCAATCTCGCACTCAGCGCACGCGACACCTTGGGTGAAGTAGTTGAAAGGCATACCGCGCTCAGCGTTACCAGCACCGGGTGCAGTCTCCATATCCCAGTTGTAACCGCAACGCTCACTTGGCACGGTGTAAAAGCCTTGCGCAGACAGATTAATTCTGTTAAAGTAAGCATTCGAGGTAACCTTCTTCCAAGCAGCATCAGACCATTTGCCGTCCTCACCGAGCTCTTGTGCCTTCAAAGGCTTTAATCTTTCCATGATTTGCTCACAAGCATCAAGGACAGCCATGCCATACAAATCAGTAGAAGCTGATGCAGCAGTAGGCGAAGAGTTAGCAACTGTAGTGGTATTTGTTTCCATACAAGTAACCATGCAGTGAGTGATACCGAATGCCTGTGCAGCCACCTGAATCATCTTTGTGTGCAAACCTTGACCCATTTCAGTTCCACCGTGCGAAATGAGGACAGTCCCATCCATATAGACGTGAACAAGGGCCCCACCCTGGTTCATGGTCTTGTATGTGAAGTTAATACCAAACTTACTGGGAATAGTTGCCATGCCACGCTTCTTCCACTTATTCTCGGAGTTGAACTTAGTAATGGCTTCCTTGCGTGCTGCGATCTCACCAGACTGTTGCACTTGTATCCACATGTCGGGTACATTAAAGTACTCAATGGTTTGGCCAAAATGAGTGATATCACCGTGCTTGTAGAAATTCTGCTGCTTGAGAGCATCGATATCAACACCGCTTTGTTTCGCTAAATGCGCAATAACCATCTCAGTGAGCATCATACCCTGAGGTCCACCAAAGCCACGGAAAGCTGTGTGACTAGGTTGATTTGTCTTGCAAACATACCCCTGTACACGCTGATTAGGCCACTGATAGACGTTATCGGCGTGGAATAATGCGCGATCCATGACAGCCTGAGAAAGGTCAAGAGACCATCCAGCATTGGAATATAGCTTGGCATCCAAGAAAGAGAGTTGTCCATTCTTCTTGCAACCAGCTCTGTACTTAAACAAGAAAGCGTGACGTTGTCCAGTAAGAGCCATATCAACATCACGCTCAATAAGGATACTGACAGTACGACCAGTGACGTTGGCAGCAACCGCAGCAGCAACAGTAATGAAGATACTACGCTCCTCTTTACCACCAAAACCACCACCCATACGCTTACAACGGACAGCAACTTTGCCCATGGGCAAGCCAAGGACTTCAGCAACTTCAGCCTGTGTCTTGGTTGGATTTTGAGTGGAAGCTGTGATCTCCATCTGACCATGTTCCATTGGGACAGCAACAGCACAGTTGGTCTCCAGGTAAAAATGTTCTTGGGAACCACATTTGCCTGTACCCTCGACAACGATATCAGCATCTTCTTCACCAACAGCCAGGTCTCCCTTGAGGATTTCATGACAGGTTTGCGAAGAGTAAGGAGGAGTGAAGAAGGAGTCAACAGCAATGGCTTCCTCAATGCTGACAACAGCTGGGAGCTCTTCATAATCCACCTTCACCTTCTTGGCAGCATACACAGCTTGCTCGTGGGTTTCGGCTAGAACAACACCAATTACCATACCAACATAGCGCACTGTGTCCTCGGCGAACACTTCTTCATCTTTGATAACAGCACCAATCATGTTGTGACCAGACACGTCTTTTCTAGTGATGTAAGAATGGAATCCAGGGCACGTCTCTGCCCCGCTCGTGTCCACACGTAATAGCTTGGCGTGTGCTTTAGTGGAAGTCACAAGACAAGCGTGAAGGGCGCTGACAGGCAAGACGATATCATTCGTGTATGTAGCAGCACCAGTCACTTGGTGATCGGCCGACTTGTGCTTCACAGGCTGTCCGACGGGCTCACGTTTGCTTTCGTCGCTTGGTGCGTGCACAAGTGGGCGCGCTTTCTGAATGTTACCACTGGAGATATGGTAATTCTGCTCACTGCGAGAAGTAGGCTTCTCCTTTGTGATCCAACCTTCATTACCAGAGCGCTCGACTGCACTAATGTCAGGAACAGGTAATCTGGATCCATCTTCCTGAATAAAAGATTGAAGCTCTTCAGTGACTCTTAAAAAGGACCGGAACATGAAAGAAACAGCAAGTGTAGTGCGGTACTCGGGTTGCCCACCAGGCACATTCTCAGGTAAAGTTAACTCATCACGGAGTGTATCGTACAATGCAGAAAATGAAGCAGCATTCCAAGGCAAACCAATAGCTTGCTTGGCAGCATTCTTAGCACAGATGGCAGTAGGGGCCATGCCACCGAGAGCGTAGGTCATGCCATCCACTACCCACTGGTCCGTAGACTCCTTGAGAGACACACGGAAACCACCTGTGACGATAGAAATGTCATCCTCTCTGCGACGTGCTTGTTTCAAAGGAATAACAAATTCTGTCTCAGAAGTGAAAGGAATAAAAATATTCACGAGAACTTCTTCTGGCTGTACATTCACCTTCCGATAACCGAGAAAGAAGTCGCCTAAGGGCACCTCACGGCTCTTGCTCTCGCCGTCGACGAGGCTCATGTTAGTAGCTACAGCACCACAAGCGATGAGCATAGGGTTGAGGTCACTAATAGGAGAAGCAGTGCAAATGTTGCCACCAATACAGGCGACGTTACGGATCTGGTTGGAAGCGAACCATTGGAACTGAGCCTTAATAGCAGCGAGACCGCGAAGCTTAAAAGCCGGTACATCGGATGTACTAGACATCATATCACCAATAAACTGACTCAAACGATTCACAGTAACTGCAGCACCAACAGTGAGACCCTTCTCACTAACTTCAATGCATTTGAGCTCTTTTACCCTAGAAGGATTAAGAATAGTTGGGTATTCGAAATTCTTGAATTTGGTCTCAATACCTACTTCAGTATTACCCACGACGATTCTAGCCTGAGGGAACTCCTTCTTAAGTGACAATAAGCTAGACAAAGTAGTAGGTTGGTACCAGGTGAAGCCATCCTTGGTAAGAACCATAGGCTGTGCCTTGTTCAAGCGCAGAGTAGGAGGGAAGATGGGCTCGGTCCAACCCTTGGCGTGCATAGCCTCTTGCAGACTGGGCAAGTTCTTGAGGATGTCGTCTGAGTTGGAGGTCACAAGGCCAGGGCCAACTGTTTGCATGCAAGCACAGTCGCCACCACCGGTACCTTTGCAACAACCTCCAGCAGGAGGGGCAGGGTTACGAGCTTTCTCAGCAGCGGTAATACCGATATCGTCTCCAGAGATGAAGGTCTTGTTGTTACTGAGTGAGCGAGCGGCATCGATGATGGGGCGATAGCCGGTGCATCTGCACAAGTTTCCATCCATGCATTCTTCAAGCTCGTGAGGAGTAGAGTTCGGGAACTGACGCAACTGCGTGTACAGAGACATTACGATTCCTGGGGTACAAAATCCACACTGCGAGCCGTGGAGATCTGCTAGACGCTGCTGCACAGGGTGCAGGCCTTGCTTCATGCCACCGATACCTTCGATAGTAGTCACAGCGTAGCCATCACACGCACACAAAGGGGTAAGACAAGCATTGGCAGATATATGCTTCAGAGTAGGATCAGTAGTCCCTTCTTCGTGCACATAGGAAAGCATGACAGTACAAGCTCCACAACCACCTTCTCCACAACCCAGCTTGGTTCCCTTCAGGCCCATGACATCACGCAGGAAGGAAAGGAGCGTCCAGCGGGGGTCGGCGTCGGACACGTGTAGCTCCTTGCCATTGACGAACAAATGCACACTCTTCTTGAATGACTCGACGGCAAACTCGGACATTTCGCAAACAATCTTTGGGTTTGATAGCTCGTTTTGCAAGATCAATGCAGTAAAAACAGTGGCGCTGGCTCGAAACGGGACGAATTAATGCAACTAAAGCAGCTTATCTAGGTCAACAAGCGAATACACACCAATCACGGAACACTGGTTTTCAGAACCAACTGGAGAAAACACCTAAAAGCAGACACATTTTTCCCTGCTGCCTGCATTGCACCCTGCAGGTTTCTACCAACCGAGCAGCATCAGCCCTCCGCTCATCCTCTCTCCAAGGCAGCTGTCACTTTGCGTGTAAAGTGCGGCCATGATCGCGGACAATGAGGACTGCTGTGCGCAGTGCGAGGCAAGACAGAGCGCTGCGTCCAACATGACGAATACCATATTTCAGGTGTGTTCAGACACCAAATGCGGGCACAAGTTCTGCTCCAATTGTCTGGAAGACTTGTTCACACACCAGGGAAAGCGCCAGTTTGCATGCAAGCGCTGCACAGCGGCTGGACGCCAGGTCTTTGTTCGACGAGACAAGTTGAGCACAAAATCATTGATGGAGATGGAGGCGGAGAAAGACGCACGTGTAAGAAGAAAGGTGAAGGCCATTTATAACAAGATGGAATCATCGTTTTCCAACTCACAAGCCTTCAGAGACTATGAAGAGGAGGTGGAGGATGTCATCTTTAACCTTGTACATGGAATTGATGTGGATGAAACACAAGCCAGAATCAAGAAATATGCTGCCTTGAATGAAGAATCGATTGCTTTCAATGCTGGCAAACAAAGCGAAGAAGATCAGATAATGGACAAACAAATTCGTTTGCAAGGGGAAGAATTACAACGAAAAATACACGAAAGTCACAAGGCGGAAGAGGACGAGAGGAACTATAAACGTGAGCATAAGCGCCAAGTCAACCAGCTGATGCTCGGAGAAAGAGATTCTGTGCATGTTACCAAGGAGGCAGCTTTCAATGCTGCTGCTGTAGGAGGTACAAGTGCAGAGTCTGAAGCTGCAGCCAGCCAGCAAATGTTGTCCAACCAGCAGAGTATCTACATGCTTCTCAATCCACGCGAGCTTCCAAAAACTACCAAAACAAAAGCCTTCGACAGAAAAGCATTATCATTAATGAAAAAGGATGATGTGCGACGAATGCATGCCGCCGCGGGTTATGACCATACTGAGTGGTTCCGTAAGTCGTGGATTGAAGCTGTTTCGACAGTTGGTGAATCTGCCAAACATTCAACATGGGATTAGTTGTTGTTTTCCGCTACACTTGTTTTTTTATACTTGGTATACATTTGTATTATTATTAACCTGTAGAAATTGAAGTACTGCTAAAAAAACAATATTTATTGATAAGGATCAACATAAACATTACCTCTTTCCTTCAATGGCATTTCTTAGACTCAACACGACACCCTGCAGCTCGGCAATGTCTTCTTCGTCATTCTTGAGGTCCATGTGGCTCTGTTCGAGCTCAGCCTGTGTTTGGGCTAGTTCCATTTTCGTGAGAATCAGCTCTTCTCTCAAGGCATCTTCAGTGTAGGTATACATAGTGAAGCCGTCATCAGCATCATCATCCGCGTCTGCTGATTTCAGATCTGACCCACCCGTCAGCTTCATAGGAGCTTTCGACTTGATTTTCATTTGCAAACGCTTTATCTCTTTGCTGAGACGTTTATTCTCTGACTCAGCATCAATTTGTTTGCTTACACTAGCTTTTGCAGCTTCCAAAATGTCTTCAATTTTGGTGTTCAACGACTTTACCTCAGCACTTAGCTCCTTTTCACGAACCTGTGCTTGAGAAAGCTGCTCTTGTGTTTGTCTATACTCCTCGGCATTCATTGCAATATCCACACCCGAATCCGTAGAGTCATATGCTTTTGTTTGGACTTCTTTTAAACTTTGTATTTGCTCATTTAAAGCTATGATTTCGATTTTGAGCTCTCCCTCTCGGGTTTGAGCATCTTGAAGCGCACTTTGGATTTCATTGCGCTCAACTTCTCTCATAGCATCTTCCTCGCTACGAGCATTGACTTCTGATTCCCTAAAACTTTGTAACTGTTGACTTAGCGATAGCACTTTAGCCTCCAGTGCTGACTCGCGCACACGCGCGTCACCAGCGCCAAATCCATCGTTGTTGCTGTCGATGTTGCTGCTGCCATCGAATGCATCCATTGCTTCAGTTGCATTACTCGACGAAAAGGCATCATCCATAGGTGCGGACGAAGAAAAAGAATCTGCCATTGGTGCGGAGCTTGAGAATGCATCATCCAAAGGTGCTGATGAAGAAAATGGATCATCCATGGGTGAACTCATAGAAACACTTGAAGCAAAGGGATCGTCATCAGTCGTAGAAGGGTCGCCAAATCCATCGTTGGGTGTAGATGCAGGAATGCTAGCACTGGCTGAAAACGGGTCGTGATCAGTAGGGCTGGCGGAAAAGCCATCATCCATGTTCATGGGAGCGGCCTCAGGTGCACTTGCAGATTTAAGCAGTTTGTCTCTTTCTTCGTTTGCACCAGCAAGGTCTGCGACGAGCTCTGCAATGCGCGCTTGAAGCACATCCTCTTTTCCCTGCGCCTTCACTTCGAGTGCCAACAGTTCAGCCTTCAATTCCTCCTCTCGCACATGCGCTTCGTCGGCTTTCTCGTTGCGCTCAACTTCTTTCGCGGCAGCTTCCTCGCTACGAGCATTGACTTCTGATTTCCTAAAGCTTTGTAACTGTTCATTTAATAAGAGCACTTCAGCCTTCAATTCTTCCTCGCGCGCATGTGCCTCGTTGACTTTCTTTTGTAAATCAGCATCAGTCGTAGAAAGCGCGCCAAATCCATCGTTGTTGCTGTCGATGTTGCTGCTGCCATCGAATGCATCCATTGCTTCAGTTGCATTACTCGACGAAAAGGCATCATCCATAGGTGCGGACGAAGAAAAAGAATCTGCCATTGGTGCGGAGCTTGAGAATGCATCATCCAAAGGTGCTGATGAAGAAAATGGATCATCCATGGGTGAACTCATAGAAACACTTGAAGCAAAGGGATCGTCATCAGTCGTAGAAGGGTCGCCAAATCCATCGTTGGGTGTAGATGCAGGAATGCTAGCACTGGCTGAAAACGGGTCGTGATCAGTAGGGCTGGCGGAAAAGCCATCATCCATGTTCATGGGAGCGGCCTCAGGTGCACTTGCAGATTTAAGCAGTTTGTCTCTTTCTTCGTTTGCACCAGCAAGGTCTGCGACGAGCTCTGCAATGCGCGCTTGAAGCGCATCCTCTTTTCCCTGCGCCTTCACTTCGAGTGCCAACAGTTCAGCCTTCAATTCAAGCGTTTCTGGAGTTGTTTTGTCAGCCACCTGTGGCGTCTGAGGCGGGACATCACTCAGACGATGGAAAATCTCCATAAACTTGACATTGATTTTATTGCTCCAAACCCCTGATTCTCTTTTCACCTTTAATCCAACCTTGGCATATTCACCTTTGTCAGTTTTGGTGAGCTCAGAGGTAATTCTCTCCAAAGAATCGATAATTTCTGGCCCGGTTTCAGCTGCGGCAAACGCTACAAGTCCTAAAGTTTTCGTGCCATCGATACCGCTAATGGCAGAAAAACCGTTATCATTCAGTTTGTTTGAATCAGCTCCAGCTTTTATAAGCATTTGAACAATGGAATAATAATCGTAAGCCACTGCCATGTGCAGTGCAGTTTGGCCTGTGCAGTTCTGGAAATTAATTGTACTCCTACCATCCGCAGAACCAAGTATCATCTCTGTCGATTTCTCATGACCATTCTGTGCGCTGATGTGTAATGGCACATTCTGCGATCGAGGATCTCTGAATGACAGAATTTTTGGACTTATGGCCAACATTTTGGCAAATTTAGAAAGATTGCTTGGACTTTCCCATCGTATCATAGAGTGCACTGGTTTCCACTCATTTTGTTTAGCCTTCATTGCCGAGTAATATTTGCCAGTGCTTGGAGTATCCTCATGCCCACTTCCTGCCTGACCATTCCGAGCTCGCTCTCTCTCGTTGCGCAAATCTCCTTCTCGTTCTTCTAACTGCTCTTGCAATTCTTGCAACTGAAGCTGCAAATCTTCCACATCTGCAGACAAAGGGGCAGCTGCGTGACGACCACTCGTTTCTCCATCACCCGCTTTCGTTGGTGGTGACGACTCCTCTACACCAGCAATATTACGTAAGACGCTCCATCCTTTCTTTGCTCCTTTGAAGATACTCGACCTCTTCTTTTTAACAGGGGTACCTTCTTCTGTCTTCACTTTGGAAGGACTTGGGATAGCCTGTTTTGCCGCTGCAATAGTGGTAGTCAAATCTCCAACCTGTTTCTGCAGCTCATGAATTGTGGAGTCCCTTTCCAGAAGAGTGGTGCGTGAATCATTCAACTCTCCACGAAGTACCAACTCGGCTTCCAAACTGATACCTGGCGCAGCCGAGGGAGTGAAACTGGTCTGACTTTGCACTTTTTGCTCTAAATCTGCTTTTTCTTGCTCCAACTGCTCGATGCGCTCTTCTGCCTCAGACACTTCATCACGTAGTAAACCGACGACAGCATCCGGAGATCCGCCCATGCCTTGCTCATGCTCAAAGTTTACGATGCGCTTGCGTAAGCCTTCTAGCTCGTGCTTCTCCTGTTCGTGGGTACTCACCAGTAGTTTGACAACGCTATCATTTTCTTGAACTAGAACCTGAAGCTTATCGTTCTCTTGTTCAATTTTATAGAATTTCTTTTGAAACTCAGCATACTCGAATTCTAAGCGTGCGAGCTTTTCTGCAGCCTGACTATACTCTGCTCGCTGCTCGTGGGTAGCAATATTTGCTTCGTTGAGCTTATCATGCATTTCTGCTAGAGCTTTCTTATCTCCTTCTCCTGTACTATGCAGCTGTTCTTGGAGAACTGCATAGGCTTCCTTGAATTCTTTCTCCTTCTCTGCATGCAGTTTCTTGGCAAGCATCAACACACTATCATGTTCTTGTGCCAACTTCGCAAGAGATTCCTTATGCTCCATATCTTGTTTGCTAGCCTTTTCGGCTGCATCGCGCAATTTCGCTTGTTGTTCCCGCATTTTCTCGGTATTCTTGTTGATTTCGTCTAGGTGCTTTTCTTTCGCTTCCTGGATGCGCTGCCCATGACTTTGAAGAGCATTCTTCAATCTTTCTGAAACGTCATGGTCATGCTTTATCTTCATGCTTTCGAGTTGAAGCTCAGCTTTCTTGACACTCTCGTCATAATTTGCCGCAAGTTCTGCATTTTTTTCTTCAGTTGCCTTCAACAAAGCCGTCTTTTTCTCACTGTCCTTGGCACTCTTCTCTTCGGCACTCTTGAGGGTTTGAGAATGACGTGCCATACTTTCGTCGTGCTGTCTCTGTGTTTCCTCCAACTTGGCTTCTGCTAGCTTGATATCTTCAAGATATTTGGCTTTTGAGCTTTCTATTTCTGCTTCGTTATTTGATAGAAGACTTTCCATACGCTGAATGTCTTTAGAAAGTTCCTTCTCCGAGTGATATGCTCTCTCCAGTTTAACTTCCAAGGCACTTAGAGATTGCTTTAACTTGGCCACTTCTTCCTCGACGGCTAGAGTTGCATTCTTTTGTGATACCAGAGCCGCAGTTTCCACAGTAAGTGCTTCGCTTTTTTCTTCGAGTTGGCTAGTCAGATCCTTTTTATTTGATCGAATATCTTGAATAACAGCCATCATCTTGATTTCGTTCTCCATATTTAACTTTAAGTCAGCTTTGGTTGCCTCAAGCTCAGTTGTGAGCACAGCACCAGCGGCCTTCTCTGTTTCAAGTAAAGAGTTGGCATCTTCAAGAGCAGATTTGATCTCTTTTATCAGATCCTCCTTGGCAGCGAGACGACTCTCAAGGTCTTGTTTAAGCTTCTTTTCAGATTCGATGTCTCTAGAAAGTGCCTCAAGCTCATTTTTTTGCTTTCTTTCATGCTTTTGAACCACATCGAGGTCTTGCTCCTTCTTTAATTCCAACTCCTTCCATGTTTGAAGCTCATTTTCTAAGCGTTTGAGCTCTTCCAAACGCATACGCAGGTTTTCATTCGCAGTAGAGATTTCTTGAGCTGCCTTCTTCATGGATAGGTCATGCGCACTCTGTAAGTCCATGTACTGCTTACCTCGCTTTGCTTCCAATTCTTCAAGTTGAGATTGCAATGAGACTTTATCGGATTGCAAAGAATCCACTTTTCTTTCCAGTTCCAGCTTGATATTCTTGGTGTTACCCAAAAGCAAGAAAGCTTCAGTTAGTTTCTTTTGCTCAGAAACCAGCAGAGTTTTGTGCTCGTCGAATTCCTTCTGAAGCTCGTTGATTTTGCCTTTTTTTCGGTTAACGTTTGCACGAGATTCTTCCAACTCTTTCTGTGCTACCTCTAGTTGTTGCTCTTTGATCTTCAATGCAGATACATCATCATGCAATTGCGTTTTTTCCAGTTGAATAAGTTGAATTTCTTCAATCTTTCCTGATATTTGCTGACGCATTCTATCACGCTCTTTTGTAGTCTGTGTCAACTTTGCCTTGACTTCTTCTACTTGTGAACGTAGCTTTGACTCAGCTTCGGCAATACGCTCATCACAAGTATCAACAAGTTTTGTCTTCTCAGCAAGAATTTCTGTAAACTTGTCCATATCTGCTTCCCTCTCGTGACGGATATTACTTTCAGAATCTTTCGCTTTAGAAATATGCATTTCTAAGAAAGCAACCTTTCTTTTGTGTTCTGCAGAATTACTACTCAATCGGGCCTTGTAATAATCTAGTTCAGACATTTTGGTGCTGACCTCTTCAATTTTGTTAGCAATTTCACTTTTCAGACGATTTCTATCAGCTCTTGCTAGATGCAAATCAGCCGAAATGCTACTCTTTTGCAACTCCATTCTATCAATATGATCGCGGCTGTTATCTAAATCATGAGTCAATGTACGGCATTTATTCAGAATTTCTTCATACTGATGTGCCATAAGTTCTTTCTCACGTTTGTATGATAAAACAATATTTTTCATACGATTAGGGGCACCGGCAGTAGGAGCTGTTGGGGACTGAAGGCTATTGTTCACTTGCATTTCACCAATACCTTCACTACTTTCATAAGTTGCAATGATTGCTTTTTGTTGCTCATTTAAGCTATGCGCTTGAGATAGCTCTGTCCTTAAAAGTATAGCTTCCGGGTTGCTAAGTACTGCCTTTTCAGGGCTTGGGCCCCTAGCAGGTGATCCT